>OBJA01000104.1_pt1 | contig 86097 bp, 80 predicted proteins | sample 1519751 | NCBI WGS metagenome assembly OBJA01 (sample SAMEA3881238, study PRJEB22517) | soil metagenome | biome: lake sediment; feature: soda lake sediment; material: sediment, water from around vicinity | place: India | collected 2013-12-23 | depth 3 m | reverse complement strand
TTCTTCATCACCGTAACCATTATACCTCGATTACGACGATTTCGGGAGTAGAGCCAGGGACAGCACCCATGCAATAAGTCAAATTGCTATATCATGTTAAATGTTCTCAAAACAACATGACATGATGAACAAATTGGCGAATACGCTCTGTTGATAATTTGGTTGAAAATTGTTGTGTTATGTATTATAGTATATGTTAGTCTGCGCTTTTACACGCAGCGGTGGTGAAATAACTATTTAAAGGGGCTTGACTACAGATGGGCATTTTTGAATTTAACGATATTGGGCTGGATTTAGGCACAGCCAGTGTTCTTGTTTATGTCAAAGGAAAGGGCATTGTGCTGCGCGAACCTTCCGTTGTCGCCGTGAACAGAAACACGGGCGAGATTATTGCAATCGGCGAAGAGGCCCGCACCATGCTGGGCAGAACGCCGGGCAGCATCGTTGCCGTGCGGCCGCTTCGCAACGGTGTGATATCAAATTTCCATGACACCGAACGTATGCTGCGCTATTTTTTGCGCAAGGTCATAGGCAGACGGCTTTTCTTCAAACCACGTGTTGTCGTTTGTGTCCCCTCAGGCGTCACCGAAGTTGAGCGTCGTTCCGTTATTGAAGCCACCGAAGAAGCTGGCGCGCGTCATACCGGCCTTATTGAAGAGCCCATGGCTGCAGCCATTGGTGCCGGTATCGATATCGCGGCGCCATACGGCAATATGGTCGTTGACATCGGCGGCGGCACAACGGATGTGGCTGTTATTTCACTCGGCGGTATTGTGCTGAGCGATTCAGTGAAAGTTGCCGGTGACAAATTTGACGAAGCGATTATTCGTTACATGAAAAAGAAACACAACATGCTCATTGGAGATCGCACTGCAGAAGAAATCAAGATCAACATCGGCTCTGCGTTCCCGCGCAAAGAGCAGATTTATATGGAAGTAGCCGGACGCAATTTGATTTCCGGCCTGCCCAAGGTTGTCACCATCAGCTCAAACGAAACGATAGAAGCGCTCGAAGAGCCGCTCAACGCCATGATGGAAACACTCCACGGCGTGCTTGAGCGTGTGCCGCCAGAGCTTTCATCCGATATCGCCGAAAACGGCATCTGCATGACCGGCGGCGGTTCGCTGCTGTATGGGCTCGACCGACTATTGAGCGAAAAAACGGGCATTCCATGCTATGTGGCTGAAGATGCCGTGTCCTGCGTCGCCATCGGTACCGGTATGGCGCTCGATAACATGGAATACTACAGCAACGGCACGGTCTATGATTACCGTAAGGGCGACTATTATAACAACTACTGATACTTTCATGCCCTATAACCAAGGAGAAGAATGATGAAAGTCAAATCACGAAAAAAATCGTCTAACAATAAAAATAGCAAGATTATCTCAATCTTGCTGGGTGTGTTGGCTGTGCTGGTTGTCGGCGCGGTCGTTGTGGTTGTGCTGCTGGGTGTCAATCTTAAAACCGACCCGGACAATCCATATAAATCCATCATGGACAATCCTCAAAATTCGCCTACAGAAATTGATGAACCGGTGGACAATACAGATAAAACCACCATACCGGTATCAAAAACTGTTGAGTACAACGGCAGGCTATACGAAAAAAATGAAGCGATTGTCAATCTGCTGTTTTTGGGTATCGATTCGAACGCAGAGCGCAAACAGCAAAACATGGGATACCGGAGCGATATGATGATGGTTTGCGCAGTGGACACGGAGACGAAAACAGCCACGCTGATATCGATACCGCGCGATACGAAAACGTCGATGTACAAGGTGGACAGCAGCGGAAAAATAACAGCCACGGTTCAGAACAAAATCAATGCTGCGTATTCCTTCGCTGGTAACAATTTTCGTGCCACCAATGCCATGACTTGTGTGCAAATGTTTCTGCAGCGCCAATGCGAGCTAGACGAGCCCTTGGATTTTGCTCTGGATATTCCGGTGTACTTTTTCGCGAGTATTGATATGGACGGCATTGTGCCGGTGGCTACCGCCGTGGGCGGCGTTGAAGTCACGCTTGACACCACTATCCCGGACGTGGGAAGGAAAGGCCAAACACTTGTACTTAAGGACATCAGGGCGGAGACATATTTGCGTGACCGTCATAATTCCTCAGGCGGAGATATTGGGCGCGCTGCACATCAGCAGACGTTCATGCTTGCGCTGGCAAAAAAAATCAAAGGCATGGGCGAAGCGAACGTGATCTTCACGCTGCATGATGAGCTTGAAAGATACGTAAAGACAAATTTGAGTCTGGATAATATGCTCGATTTTGCGAAGCTGCTCAAGCAAGTTGATGTGGATGCCATCAGACAAATCACGATACCCGGCAAGTCCGAAGGCCGTGCGCCACATTACTTCATACATGACGAGAAAGAAACGCTGGAATTGCTGCTTGATGTCTATTACAAAGAAGTGCAATAAAGATTACATTTGAAAGGCCCTTTACAGGGCCTTTTTTTAGTCGAGTTCATTCAGCCACATCTGCACATCAGCGTCGGACGGCATACGCCAGTCTCCTCTGGGCGACAGTGACACGCTGCCCACTTTCGGCCCATCAGGCATGCTGGAGCGTTTAAACTGAGACGCAAAAAAGCGACGGTAGAACTGCTTTAATTGCTGTTTGATTTGTGTTTGACTGTACTCCTCAAAAGCGTGGCTTGCCAGCAGCAAAATTTTCTTTGGCGACATCTCAAAACGCAGCATATAGTACATAAAGAAATCGTTAAGCTCATAGGAGCCTATTTGTGTCTGCGTATCCTGCCGTGCGCCTGTTTCGTCAGGAGGCAGCAATTCGGGAGACGGCGGTATATCCACAATTTGCTTCACAATCGCATGCAGCCGTTGCTCATCGCGCGCAATATAGAGCACCATTTGTTTGATCAGCGTTTTGGCCACGCCTGCGTTGACACCGTACATCGATATCTGATCACCCGCATAAGTGCAAAAACCCAGTGCCAGCTCTGATAGATCGCCCGTACCCACAACGATGCCGCCAACATGATTGGCTAAATCCATCAGTACCTGTGTACGCTCACGCGCTTGCGCGTTTTCATAGGTCACATCCGGTCTGCCGTCGTGCCCAAGATCATCAAGATGTGCGCGGGTCGCCTGTATGATGCTGATTTCCTTCAGCGTTGCGCCAGTCTCTTTGACAAGCTCTCTTGCCAGCTGCTGCGTGGCATCTGTGCTGCCAAAGCCGGGCATCACCACACCAATCACAGCGCTTTTGTCAAGCCCGGCTCTCTTGGCCGCCTCTGTGGCCACCATCAGCGCAAGCGCCGAATCGAGCCCGCCTGATACACCGATAACGAGATGCTTTGCCTCAATATGGCGCAGCCGGCGTTCAAGCGCTGTCACTTGGATATCAAAAACTTCCTGACAGCGCATTGCGCGTCTGTTTTCATTTTCGGGAACAAACGGCCGTTTTTCAATGTGTCGGTATTGCGGCGATGTCTCTGCTGCCTCAAACGATACCTTCCGATACGGCCTGACGGGGCTTTGCGCAATAAACGTATTTTTGAGTATGCGATCGTGTGATAAACGATGCAGATCAAATTCTGTGATGCTCATATGCGCATCAAATAAAAAGCGCTGCGAGCTTTCGAGTATATTGCCGTTCTCCGCCAGCACTGCATGACCGCCAAAAACCGTATCGGTCGTTGATTCGCCCGGTCCCGCCGATACATAAACAAAGCCGCCGATAAAACGCCCTGACTGCTGTTTGATCAGCTCCTCACGGTACTCGCCTTTTCCGGCCAGTTCGTTGCTTGCTGAGATATTGATCAGCAGCGTCGCGCCCGCCATTGCCTGATACGCATGCGGCGGAAAAGGTACCCAAAGATCTTCACACAGCTCAATTCCCATCACAAGGCCGCGGATACCCACGCATTCAAACAACAAATCAGTCCCAAACGGCACTTGCTGGCCGCATAGCTTCACACATTGGCCCGATACATCAAGCCCCGAGGCAAACCAGCGCTGTTCATAATACTCTGAATAATTGGGGATAAACGCTTTGGGCACAATGCCAAGTATCTGTCCGGATTGCACCACTGCCGCAGCATTGTACAGCTTGTCCGATGAATATACCGGCATGCCGATAACCGCGAGTGCTTTTGTGTTTGTCGTTTGCTTAAGCAGCCTTGAAAGCATCGCCTCGCTCTGCTCCAGTATGCTCCTTTGCCGAAACAAATCGCCCAAGGTATACGAGGTTATGCAAAGCTCCGGAAACGCAACAATGGATATGCCCTTTTGCTCTGCATCAAGAATCATATCGATAATGCTCTCGGTATTCTTTTTCAGATTGCCAACTGCCACGGGCGGTACAGCTGCCGCCACTCTGATCAGACCGCTGTTCATTTTATCCCCTCCCGTTTATTGTATCCCAAGCTCTGCATAATTGATTAAATCCCACTTGGCAATCAGTGCGTCAATCGTTCCGTCACGCCGCATGTCATCGATTTGATCATCAACAACCTCACAAAACACATCCAAGCTTCCGGCTACACCCACGCAGTATTTACTTGGTAGAAAACGCTCCGGCAATATCACCATGCCCCGCATACCAAAAAGCTTGAGCATGATCTCGCTGGCACAAATACCATCCACAAATCCTGACTGCATTGCGGAAATGGCTTCGGGGTAAGACGCATATATTTTGATCTGTGTCTGCATATTGAGCGATTGCAAATAGTCCTCAATCACCGTCACTTTATTCTCTGTTTGCACAACTTGCGGCGTGCCGTCCACAACGGCAACGGTGCCATCAACCAATCCGCGCATATCGCTCATGCTGCCCTCCATCACCATAAACGCACAGGCATCCGTATAATACGAGGATGTAAAGCAAATGCCGCTTGTCGATTGCGCTGTGGTTGCTGCCAAAGCCATATCGATATCGCCGCGCCGAAGCATGGCGGTTTTTGTCCTTGAGTTTACCTCAATATAGTTGACGATAATCTGATCTTCAAACAGGCGGAAAATGATCTCGTCAATAATATCCTTTTCAAAGCCTTCATATTCACCCGTTTGCGCATTGTATGTGCAAAGCGCGCCAAGGTCTCCCCTTATGCCGATATTGATGATGTTTTTTGATGCCACTGCCAAAACGGCATCGTTCTTCTTTGCCTGACGGCTTGTTGTTGTGATTATCGTAAAGCCGGATACAACAACCACAACGGCGGCAAGGCCAATGATAATGGCTTTTAAATATTTCTGTTTGATTAATAGCTTCCGCTTTTTTCTAAATCTCAAAACGCTACCTCAAGTTAAAAACAAGGGGAGGCACGATAGCAACCTCCCCGCATCCGGCATATTCCTTCAGCAATCTCTAAGTCCCCCTCTACATGCCGCAAACCGATATGACACCGTTTGAAGGAATACGCATATTTAGCGCGGCTCATCAGTGTTTCACCGCTATTGTGCAGACAATTCACATGCATTGTACAACATGTGGTATACATTTGCAATAGCCTCCACTAAAAATATGCGCTTCACTATCAATTTTGGTCATTTTCCGGCTCTATTGACTCGTTTTCTGTGTCTTCTTCGTCCGACCGAACAAGCGCTGCGGACACAACACGGGTCTGCTCATCCACATTCATCAGTCTCACGCCCTGTGTATCACGCCCGTAAACCGATATTTCGCCAACCTTGGTACGAATGATGATGCCCGCATCATTGATCAGCATCAAATCCTCGCTCCCATCCACAATGCCCAGCGCACACAGATCGCCTGTCTTTTCTGTCACATTGAGCGTTTTGATACCGATGCCGCCGCGCTTTTGCAGCTTGTATTCGCTGACGGGCGTGCGCTTGCCGTATCCGTTTTGTGTGATCACCAGCACATCGCTGCCTTCACGCACCACGCTGATGCCCACCACGCTGTCGCCTTCACGCAGCGTTATGGCCTTTACGCCCATGGCCGTGCGGCCCATGTCTCGCACATCATCCTCGTCAAACTTCACAGACATACCTTTGGCCGTACCGACGATCAATTCGTCTTCGCCGCTGGTGCCAAGCACACCAATCAGCTCGTCACCCTCGCGCAGCCCGATTGCGATCAGGCCGTTCTGGCGTATATTTTGAAACGCGCTCGCGGAAGTCTTTTTGATAATGCCGTTTCGTGTGGCAAGCACCAGCATCATGCCCTCGCTGTCTTTGCCAAGCGGGAATACGGCCGATACCTTTTCGCCCGCGTCCAGTGATAAAAGGTTGACGATGGCCATGCCTTTGGCTGTGCGCCCTGTTTCGGGCAGCTCATAGCACTTGCGGCGGTACACTTTGCCCTGATTTGTGAAAAACAGCAGCTGGCTATGGGTGGATGTGATGATCACATGCTCCGCGAAGTCTTCCTCGCGCGCAGTTAAGCCTGTGATGCCTTTACCGCCGCGCCGCTGGGTTTTGTATGCGTCGGACCGTATGCGCTTGATATACCCAAAGTGCGTCAGCGTCACCACCATCTCTTCTTCCTGTATCAGCTCATCCAGATCGATATCCTCGGCGCTGAAAGTGATTTCGGTGCGCCGCTCGTCCGCGAAACGCTGTTTGACTTCGAGAAGCTCCTGCTTGATGATATCCAGCACCATCTGCGGCGTATCCAGGACACGCTGCAAATACGCGATGCGTTCCACAAGCTTGTCGTATTCGGCCTGCAAGCGCTCGCGCTCGAGCCCCGTCAAGCGCTGCAAACGCATATCGAGTATCGCCTGCGCCTGTTTTTCGCTGAGCGCAAAGCGATTCATCAAACCGTCTTTGGCTGTCGGCACATCGGGCGACTTTTTGATCAAATCGACAATTTCATCGATGTTATCGAGCGCGATAAGCAGCCCTTCCAGTATGTGCGCGCGCGCCTTTGCCTTCTCGAGCTCATACCGTGTGCGCCGCACCACCACATCTTTTTGATGCTCAAGATAATGGAACAGCAGCTCTTTGAGATTGAGCACCTTGGGTTCGCCGTCCACAAGCGCCAGCATAATCACGCCGAACGTATCCTGCATCTGTGTGTGTTTATACAGCCTGTTTAGTATCACGCTCGCGTTGACATCTCGTTTGAGCTCGATCACGATGCGCATGCCGCTTTTGTCACTCTCATCGCGAATATCGGATATGCCTTCTATGTGCTTATCCTGCACGAGCTCGGCTATGCGCGTGATCAGCGCTGCCTTATTCACCTGATACGGCAGCTCGGTCACGATGATGCGCTGCCGCCCAAGCTTGTATTCTTCTATTTCGGCACGTGCGCGCACGCAGATTTTGCCGCGCCCTGTGTGATAAGCCTGCATGATGCCCGCTGTTCCCATCACGATGCCGCCTGTGGGGAAATCGGGCCCCTTGATGTGCTGCATCAGCGCGTCAACGCCCGCCTGCTCATCATCGATCAGACACACCGTCGCATCGATCACTTCACCAAGATTATGCGGCGGGATGTTTGTCGCCATACCCACGGCTATGCCGCCCGTGCCGTTGACCAAAAGATTGGGGAATTTGGCCGGCATCACACTGGGCTGCATCAGCGTTTCGTCAAAATTGGGTACAAAATCGACCGTGTCCTTCTCGATATCGCGCAGCATTTCCATCGACAGATGCGAGAGCCGCGCTTCGGTATAACGCATTGCCGCGGGCGCATCACCGTCCACGCTGCCAAAGTTGCCGTGCCCGCTGACAAGCAAATGCCGCGTGGAAAAATCCTGCGCCATACGCACCATCGCCATATAAACGGCCGAGTCGCCATGCGGATGGTATTTGCCCAGCACGTCACCGACTATACGCGCGCTTTTGCGGAAGGGCTTGTCGGGTGTCAGCGAAAGCTCGCTCATCGAGTACAGTATGCGGCGGTGCACCGGCTTTAAGCCGTCGCGCACATCGGGCAGCGCACGGTTGATGATGACCGCCATCGCGTAGGAAATGAACGATGTCTTCATTTCCTTTTCTATATCTATCGGCAATATTGCTTTTCTTTTTTCGTCCACGTCTGCCACCTCTTAAACGTCCAGATTCATCACGAGCTTGGCGTTCTGCTCGATAAACTCGCGCCGCGGCTCCACGGCATCACCCATCAGTATCGTGAATATTTCTTCTGCCTCAATGGCGTTATCAAGCGTTACCTTCAGCAGCGTCCTTTTTTCAGGATCCATCGTGGTTTCCCACAGCTGGTCGGGGTTCATCTCGCCAAGCCCTTTGTAGCGCTGTATCGAGATGCCTTCGCGGCCGATCTCATCAAGGTGCTGCTCAAGCATCTCATCGCTGTATATGTATTTTTCCTCTTTGTTTTTGCTGACCTTATACAGCGGCGGCTGCGCAATGTATACATGACCCGCATCAATCAGCTCGCGCATGTAACGGTAGAAGAATGTCAGCAGCAATATACGTATATGGCTGCCGTCCACATCCGCGTCCGTCATGCAGATGATGCGGTTGTACCGCAGCTTGTTTACATCAAACTCTTCACCGATGCCCGCGCCAAAAGCAGTGGCCATCGTGCGAATCTCGTTGTTCGCAAGCGCCTTGTCCTGCCTTGTTTTCTCGACGTTCAGTATCTTTCCGCGCAGCGGCAGTATCGCCTGAAAGCGCCTGTCCCGTCCCTGCTTGGCGCTGCCGCCGGCGCTGTCGCCCTCAACGATAAATATCTCGCATTTCTCAGCATCGCGTTCGCTGCAATCGGCCAGCTTGCCAGGCAATGCCGCGCTCTCCAAGGCGGATTTGCGCCGCGTTAATTCACGCGCCTTGCGCGCCGCCTCTCTGGCATGTCGCGCAACCAAGCATTTGCTGACGATTTCACGTGCGACACCCGGGTTCTCCTCCAAAAATGCTTTTAGCTCCTGCCCAAGCGCGCTATCCACAAGCGGGCGCACCTCACTGTTTCCAAGCTTTGTTTTTGTTTGTCCTTCAAACTGCGGCTCACGTATCTTGACGCTGATCACGGCGGTCAAGCCTTCGCGGATATCCTCGCCTGATAAATTGTCTTCCTTTTCTTTAATCATGCCAAAACGCCGCGCATAGTCGTTAATCACACGCGTCAAGCCTGATTTAAAGCCAAGCAGATGCGTGCCGCCCTCGTGCGTGGGGATGTTGTTCGCGTAGGTGAATATGTTCTCGTTGTATGATTCGTTGTACTGCATTGCGATCTCCACCGTGGTGCCGTCTTTTTCCGAGCAGAAATAGATGGGCTCCGGATGAAGCGTGTTTTTGTTCTTGCTCAAGTACTTGACGAATTCGATGATGCCGCCCGCAAAGCAATAATCATAATGCTTGCTTGTGCGCTCATCATCAATGACGATGCGCACGCCGCGGTTCAAAAAAGCAAGCTCACGCATGCGCGCACGCAGCGTGTCAAAAGTAAAAACGACTGTTTCAAATATCTGAGCATCGGGCCAAAACTGAATCGTGGTGCCGGTTTCGTTTGTTTCTCCCACAATGCATATATCGCCCTGCGGCTCACCGCGCACAAACTCCATCTTGTGTATGTATCCTTCGCGCCTAACCTGCGCGATCAGCTTTTCTGACAGCGCGTTGACAACAGACACGCCCACGCCATGCAGACCGCCCGATACTTTATAGCCCTCTCCGCCGAACTTGCCGCCCGCGTGCAGCATCGTCAGCGCAACCTCCAGCGCAGATTTGCCTATCTTTTGCTGAATGCCGACAGGTATGCCGCGTCCGTTATCCGAAACGCAGGCACTGCCGTCCTCTTTGAGCGTCACGGTGATCTTGTCGCAATAGCCTGCCATCGCTTCGTCCACCGAGTTGTCAACAACCTCATACACCAGATGATGCAGGCCGCGCTCATCCGTTGAACCGATATACATGCCCGGCCTTTTGCGGACAGGCTCCAAGCCCTCCAGCACCTGAATCTGCGAGGCATCATAATTTTGCTGATTGCACTGCATGGTCTTCTCCTTAATTAAACTTTATTAAACGGCAAACCAGCAACGGCAAGCTTACCGATAAAAATCAATGCTGATATGCCCAGCGCGCTTCACTTTTTTTGTCTCGACCGCTTATAAAGCGTTGTGGACGATATGGGCGAATAATAAAGAAAGTCTTTCTGCAAAAAACGGGCAACGATAACGGATTTGATGTTGTATTCCTCGATATAGATTCTGTGTGCGCAATCACCAAGCTTTTTTAAAAACCTGTTGGTATCGTCGTTGGTCATCGCTTCTTTGTAATCAAGTATCAGCACAACGTCTTTGAGCGGCACCATGGCGTCTTTCCCAATATGCAGCATGCTATTGCCCTCCGGTCATTCATCTATGGCCTGTAAATAAACCAGCGTACACAGACCAAACCTACAATATATTATATATTATAGACGAAACGGCGCATTTTTAAAAGCAAAATATGTGTGACGTTTCATACCTTCTTTCTTTATGCCCGATACCGTATGCCTGTGTTGCGCGATAGCCAAAAAGCGGCTATACTGCTTGTATAAAACCAGCTAGAGGAGACAACGATGGCGCAGGTCAAACGGATATTCGTGGAAAAAAAAGAGGGCTTTGATATCGCGGCTCAAAAGGCGCTGGCCGATTTTCAAAAAACGCTTGGCAAAACCGGTCTTGAAAACGTGCGGCTGCTAATCCGCTATGATATTGAGGGGCTTGATGAGCAAAGTTTTGATGCAGCCGTCAAATCGGTGTTTTCCGAGCCGCCGGCCGATACCGTTTATCATGGCGACTTCCCTGCAAAAAAAGACGATGTTGTTTTCGCGGTGGAATACCTGCCCGGCCAGTACGATCAACGCGCCGACAGTGCCGCGCAATGCACCGAGCTGGCCATACGCTGTGCACGGCCTGTCGTCAAATGCGCCACTGTTTATGTGCTGAGCGGCATCAGCGAGACCGATGCCAATGACATTAAAAAATATGTGATCAATCCGGTGGATTCGCGCGAAGCCGCCTTTGCGCTGCCCCAAACGCTTGCCGAAACGCTTCCCGTGCCGCCCGACGTGCCCGTTTTAGACGGTTTTTGTGCGCTCGACAGCGCAGGCTTGCAAGCGCTGATCAGTGAATACGGACTGGCGATGAGTGTTGACGATATCGCATGCGTACAGACATATTTTCGCCACGAAGAGCAGCGAGACCCTGGCTTGGCTGAGCTTCGCGTGATCGATACATACTGGTCCGATCATTGCCGCCACACCACATTTTTAACGAAGCTTGCATCCGTCACGTTTGATGAGACAGCCGCTGAAGTGAAAAATGTTTATCACGCGTATTTAGAAGCACGCGAAGCTGTGGGCCGCCGCAAGGATGTGTGCCTGATGGATATCGCCACGTTGTATGCCAAGGAGGCCAAATTGCAAGGGCTGATGGCAGATTTTGATGAGTCGGACGAAATCAACGCGTGCTCGATCCGTCAAAAGGTGAATGTGGACGGCCAGCCGCGTGATTACCTTGTGATGTTCAAAAATGAAACGCATAATCACCCCACCGAGATCGAACCGTTCGGCGGTGCGGCCACCTGTCTTGGCGGCGCGATACGCGACCCGCTCTCCGGCCGCAGCTATGTGTATCACGCGATGCGCGTCACGGGCAGCGGCGATCCGCGCGAGCCGATAGCCGACACGATGCCCGGCAAGCTGCCGCAGCGCAAGATCTGCAAAGACGCGGCGGCGGGCTATTCGTCCTACGGCAACCAAATCGGCCTTGCCACCGGCTTGGTGGACGAAATCTATCATCCGGGTTATAAGGCCAAGCGCATGGAAATCGGTGCTGTTGTCGGTGCGGCTCCGGCGGAAAACGTGGTGCGGCAAACACCCGCACCGGGCGATCTGATACTGCTGCTGGGCGGCGCGACCGGCCGTGACGGCTGCGGCGGTGCAACAGGCTCATCCAAAGCGCACGATGTGCAATCGATCGATACGTGCGGTGCCGAGGTGCAAAAGGGCGATCCCTTGACGGAGCGCAAACTGCAGCGTCTTTTCCGCAACAACGATTTTTCTCGCCGCATCAAACGATGCAACGATTTTGGCGCGGGCGGCGTGTGTGTCGCCATCGGTGAGCTGGCGGACGGCGTGCGCGTCAATCTTGATGCCGTACGCAAAAAGTACGAAGGCCTCTCCGGTGTGGAGCTCGCGATATCCGAAAGCCAGGAACGCATGGCGGTCGTGATTGATAAAAACGATATTGACGCGGTGCTTGCGCTTGCCGCACAGGAAAACCTGCACGCGGCATGTGTGGCCGAGGTGACTGATCGCGGGCGCATGGAGCTTTTCTGGCGCGGAAAACCCATCGTTTCCATCACACGCGCATTTTTGAATACAAACGGGGCAACGGCGCTGGCCGATGTGCATGTGTCCGGCCTTGAAAAAGACGGTCTTTTTGATGAGCCTTTCAGCGGCGGCTTTGCCGAGCGTCTATGCGCCATCATGGGCGATCTGAATATCTGCTCCAAAAAGGGGCTGATCGAAATGTTTGATTCAACGGTGGGCGCTGCCACGGTTACGATGCCGCTGGGCGGCGCTAAACAGTTAACGCCCATTCAGGCAATGAGCGCCAAAATCGCGGCGGATGGCGAATGCACCACAGCCACGCTTTTCTCTTATGGCTTTGACCCGTATATGATGGAGAAAAATCCGTTTGTCGGCGCTGTGTATTCGGTGGTGCTCTCACTGGCCAAGCTGGCCGCATCCGGCGGTGACATCAGCCGTGCCTGGCTGACGCTGCAGGAGTATTTTGAGCGCATGAACAGCGCGCAAAGCTGGGGCAAGCCGCTGTCAGCGCTGCTGGGCGCATGGTGGGCCCAGCGCCAGCTGCACACACCCGCTATCGGCGGCAAAGATTCGATGTCGGGCACGTTTGAGGATATCCATGTGCCGCCCACACTCGTTTCGTTCGCGCTGTGTACGCAGGAAGCCGCCAGCGTGATATCGCCCGAATTCAAGAAGCCGGGCAGCGGTCTATACCGCATCAGAATAAACCGGGACGAATCTGGAATGCCGGATTTTGACGGCATGAAAAGCGCCTATGCGCAGCTGCTGTCCGGCATCGCCGAAGGTAAGGTGCATGCGGCCTGCGCGGTGGAACGCGGCGGCGTGCTGGCTGCCATCGCCAAAATGGCACTGGGCAACGGCATTGGCGCGCAGCTTGATACAGGCTGTATCGATAATCTGACCGCCAAAGCGTACGGTGATATCATCATTGAAGGAGACGGGCTCTCCTTTGAACGGATTGGACAAACCGGCAGCGATTCGCTCACCTTTGACAATGAGTCTATTAGTCTCGCGCAGTTGCGCGTGATCTACGAGAATACGCTCGCACGCGTTTACCCGCTGCGTACCGATTCGCATGGCGATGCGCCAAACAAGCTGTTTTATGCTAAGAATATACATGTTTACACTGGCGAAAAGGCCAAGCCGCGCGTGATCATACCCGCATTCCCCGGCACCAATGGCGAATACGACTCCGCCGGTGCTTTTGGACGCGCAGGCGGCATTGCCGATATATTTCCCATACGCAATATCAGCGCAGCCGATATCGAATACAGCATGGCCGAGCTCTCAAAGCGCATTGCCAACAGTCAGATACTCGTTTTTTCGGGCGGTTTTTCGGGCGGAGACGAACCGGACGGCTCGGGCAAATTCATCGCGGCGCTGATGCGTGAGCCGCGCGTGGCCGCGGCCGTGCAGCAGCTGCTTGATCGGGACGGGCTGATACTCGGCATCTGCAACGGCTTTCAAGCGCTGATCAAGCTGGGGCTTGTGCCATACGGTCAAATACGCGATATGCGACCCGACAGCCCCACGCTGACGTTCAACCATATCGGTCGCCATGTATCCAGAACGGTACGCACGCGCGTCTCATCCAACGCTTCGCCATGGCTGACACAATGCCAGCCGGGCAGCATTTACACCGTGGCCATATCGCACGGCGAGGGGCGCTTTTGGGCAACGCCTGCGGAAACAAAAGCGCTGTTTGATAACGGCCAGATTGCCACACAGTATGTGGATGAGCGCGGTGTGCCCACGATGGGGGAAGACAATCCCAACGGCTCGATAGTCGCCATTGAAGGTTTGCTCTCTGCTGACGGACGTGTTTTTGGCAAAATGGCGCACAACGAGCGTTACAGCGCACACACGCTGCGCAACATACCAGGCGAGAAGGACATGCGCATATTCGAAAGCGGCGTTGCGTATTTCCTGTAGCTTGTCCGAATCACTTTTATTCGGAGGTGCCTCAACATTGAAGAGTTGGCAAGCGAAACGCAAGCACTGCACACGCGTTGCATTGTTGCTTATGCTGCTCTTATTGCTGTCGTGCTGCGCCGCGCAAATATCTGATTCACCGAATACAAAGGAGGATGCTATGCTAATGGGAGACTATACGCTGATCATCGAAGGCTTCGACTGGGGGCCAGCCGTCAGCCGCATCGTCATTAATCTTCAAAGCGAGCACGCCGGTCTTGATATCGCTGACTACACCGTTTTTGCTTCACGCAAATCACGCGATGGCAGTCTCGTTTATTCTGAAGGTGACAGAGTCATAACCGGCGCTTATCTATCCGATGCAAGCGGCAATAAGCTGCCTGATGGGCCCTGTCTGACGCTGACTTTGCAGGTAGGGCCGGATATCGCTCTTGGCTCACCATTTTATTACAACCAAGATAACGGGCTGAACGAGTGGGTTGATTGTGCATACACCATCACGCACATGCCGACATCTTTTGAATGGAATCGGCACACTGGCCAGCGGCTTCTGATAGCCGAGGATTTTGAAAAATCGTCGTTCATGCACCAGGACATCACACTCACTTTCGCCAGCTATACGCCTTTGGCAGACAAAAAGCCGCTGATCATTTGGCTGCACGGCGCGGGTGAAGGCGGCACTGATCCCGACATCGTGCTGCTGGGCAACAAGGTTGTCAATCTGGCGGCGCCTGCAATACAATCTGCGTTTGACGGCGCTTATGTGCTCGCACCGCAATGCCCCACGATGTGGATGGACGACGGCACCGGACGCTATACCGCCGACGGCTCATCTTGCTACACGCAGGCACTCAAAGCGCTGATCGATGCGTATATCGCTCAAAACCCAACAATCGATACCAGCAGAATCTATATCGGCGGATGCTCGAACGGCGGATTTATGACGATCAAAATGCTGATCACATATCCGCGCTATTTTGCGGCAGCCTTCCCCGTATGTGAAGCCTATCTTGACGGCTGGATCACCGACAGCGAGATCGAAAGCATAAAGACAACGCCGATCTGGTTCACACATGCCGCAAACGACAATGTTGTCAGCCCGCAGCTGTTTTCGACGGCTACCTACAAACGTCTGATAGACGCCGGTGCTGAAAATGCTCATCTGACTTTATGGCCAAGCGTTGCAGATACCTCGGGATTGTATTTGGGCAAAAATGGGCAGCCCTATGCTTATGATGGCCATTGGTCGTGGCTGTACACGCTCAATGACGAATGCAGAATCGACTATGACGGCAGTTTTGTGATGGTCAACGAACAGCCTGTCACCATCATGCAGTGGCTGTCATGCCAGTCATTGTGAAATCTCAACCGCATTGATAGTACTGAAAAACGCCCCGCTAAGAGCGAGGCGTTGTCATGCTAATATCCAATAGTACCTTATCGTTTAGTCTTCGTCCGGTTCTATCAGGCCGAGGTCACCATCGTGGCGCTGATAAAGCACATTGATTTCATTGCTTTTTGCGTTGCGAAAAACGAAAAACTGATGCCCGAGCAGCTCCATCTGCATTTTGGCTTCCTCGATATCCATCGGCTTGACGATAAACCGTTTGGTCCGAACGATTGCCGGCATTTTTTCGGTGCTCAGCTCATCGAAATCCTCATTGGTAAAGGCCCCGTCGCGCAAGCGCCTTTTAAGCGCCGTGCGGTGTTTATGTATCTGCTTTTCAAGCTTCTTGATCACGCCGTCCACCGATGCGTACATGTCTCCCGTGGCTTCTTCACCGCGGAGCACGATACCATCGAACGGTATGGTCACCTCCACGATATGCCGCGATTTTTGAATCGACATGGTGATATGTGCTTCGGTACCCTCATCGAAATACTTTTGCAGCTTGGATACCTTTTTGGTCACAAGATCTTTTAAATAATCCGAAACCTCCATACCCTTTCCGGCTATTGTCGTGCGCATATCATTGCCCCCTCTCTGTGTATTATTGATACCTGTCAGCAAGGCTGCGCTTATTCTATTGTACCTCCATTTGGGAAGAGGTAAACAACTCTTATAACAATCATATTCGTCCGCTCTGTTCATTTTTCCTGCTGAACTTAATGATCTGATTGTGCTTTTTCCTGAAATTAAAATACCGTGCACCCGGTCTTCGACACGACATTACAAGAGGTATTCCGGCAGGTTGCTCAGAGCAGACTGATCCGAGGCACACGACCGTAACCGCTTACTGCTGCTCCCGTCAGGGCCTGACAGGGTTCACGGGCGGCCGTTGCACGGGGCCCACTCGTCAACGCCCCTTACCGGCTCCATACCTTACAATATCGTGCCTCGGACCGGGAATCCAACCCTGCTGTAGCGGATTGCAGGTTCAGGGCACCGCTAGCTCCCCGTCTGGCACGGTAAACTTGTTAACTTGTTGTGTGCGGCTTAACGGTAAAACGTGTGCCGCAGTATGCATTCGCTGCGCTCGGGCCCAACGCCGATCATCGATACCGGCACGCCCGTTTCGCTTTCGATAAATTCAATATAGTCACGCGCAGGCTTTGGCAGCTCCTGATATGTGCGCACATGCGATATATCGCTGCTCCATCCTTCAAAATCCTTATAGACCGGCTTAGCAATGGCAATGTCATCCAGCGATGCCGGAAAATCCTTGGTTGTCCTGCCGCCGATATCATAAGCCACGCACACCTTGACCTGATCAAACCCGCCAAGTGTATCCATACGCGAGAGCGCGATAGACGTGATGCCGCCCACACGCACCGCATAGTCGACAATTACCAGATCCAGCCAGCCGCAGCGACGCGGACGACCCGTCGTGGCACCATACTCATGGCCTTTTTCACGAATTTTCTCGCCCGTTTCACATAGCAGCTCGGTAACGAAAGGGCCTGTGCCCACGCGCGTTGTGTACGCTTTAACCACGCCCACCACCTCGGTCAGTGCCGCGGGCGGCAAGCCTGTGCCGATGCTGACGCCGCCTGAAATCGGATGAGACGAAGTCACAAAAGGATATGTGCCGAAATCGATATCCAGCAGCATGCCCTGCGCACCCTCGAAAAGCAGCTTTTTGCCCTGACGGTAATAATCATGACAAAGCCGCACCGTATCGCAGATGTATGGGCGAAGCCGTTCCCGATAGCCTAAAAAAGCCTCCAATATCGGCTCAAAAGCAAGCGGCTCTTTGCCGTGTATCTTGGTTATGATTTCGTTTTTCAGCGCAAGCGCCGCTTTGAGCTTATCGGCAAAGCTATCGGCTAGAAGATCACACATACGCAGACCAAGCCGTGCCGCTTTGTCGGTGTAGCAAGGCCCGATACCACGGCGTGTGGTACCGATTTGCGCATCACCGGCTTTATCTTCGCTGATACCGTCAAGCAGCTTATGGTATGGCATCACCATATGTGCCCTGTCCGATATTTTGAGCTGTTTTAAGCTGACGCCTTTCTGCACAAGAAGATCCATCTCTTCAAGCAACGCACCCGGATCAACAACCACGCCGTTGCCGATGACGCACAGCTTACCATCATACAGCGAGCCCGCCGGAATCAAATGCAGCTTGTACGTCACATCATTCACAATGATGGTGTGTCCGGCATTGTTGCCGCCCTGATACCGCACAACGATGTCGGCCTCATGCGCAAGATAATCTACAAAACGTCCCTTGCCCTCATCGCCCCATTGTGCCCCAAAAACCGATATGCCCGGCATTTGTCTCTCTCCCATACTGTAAAGATTAGAAAAGCGGGGGTTTCTCTCTTCCCCGCCAAATCCTTAGCTATCGTATCAGAAATAAACGCAAACGTCAACTCTTGCACACCGCGGCAGCTCACAAAAAAATGCGATATCATAACATTCTGTATTGCAACAATTGACCCCTGCTTTGTTAATTGCTTTTGGTAAAGCGGCTCATTACAGCCATGATATTTTTCTCCGACATCAGCCCGGGAACACTGAGCTGATGGTTGCCCTCCGAATCAAAAATCAGCTGCGCGGGCAGGTTGGGTACATAAAAATCGCTGCACAACTGTGCCTCATCATCAAAGAGCACGACAAGGCTTATAAAGCCCATATCCGCATACCATGCCGCAAATTCGTCGCGGGTTTTCTCGCCGCCGACTTCCGGCATCACGACCGTCAATAACGCATAATCCTGTTCTTGCTCCGCCAGCCACTCAAGACCGACGTTTTTGAGTACCGATACATCGCAGTTTGAGTTCCATATACGAATCAAAACAGGCATGCCTTGATAATCCGAAAGCTTATGCACCTGCCCGTTGATATCTTCGAATTCAAACGCATACTGAACAGGCGCAGCCGCCGCATGGTCATCAGCCACGCATCCGGCTGTCACAATCATGATGATTATCAGTCCGATCAAAACACATTTTTTATTCGGCATATCGCACTCCAGAATCATGGGTCTTGTATAAAAAATAGCACAGACTTATCAAATCCGTCAAAGGCGCGCGCAATCTGTTTCTTTTAAACCTCAAAAGCTGTACATAAAGCATCTTTTCGAGTAGAATGATGACATTAATCATCTGGAGCATTCATATGTATTATATTATTTTCAATCCGACTGCGGGTGCAGGCCGTTCGCACAAAGCCATGCAGACCGTGACAGCGCATCTTGATGCCAAACAAATCGCATACACGCTTGTACACACGCAATATAAACAGCACGCCATAGAACTCGCGCACGAGGCGGTGGGTAAGGGATATGACGGTATCATATCGATAGGCGGCGACGGCACACTGCTGGAAATTGCACGTGAGCTTCAGGATACGCAGGAGAGGCTGGGCATCATTCCGGCAGGCACCGGCAACGATTTTCGCCGCGCAATCGGCGTACCCAAGGATATTTTTTCGTCTCTGGACATCATACTCAAAGGCCACTGCAAACGCGTCGATATCGGTTTTTTAGGTGAAAATCATCCATTTCTCAACGTTGCGGGTACCGGCTTTGATGTCGATGTCATCAGAAACACAATGAAGGTTCGGCGTCTTTTCACGGGCGGGCTTGCCTATTTTCTCGGGATTGTGATGTCGATATTCAATCACAAAAGCCGTATGGTGTCCATTACTGCGAACGGTGAGACCATGAAACGCAATGTGCTGCTCGTTGCCATCGCCAATGGCAAAAGCTACGGCGGCGGCCTGAATGTGGCGCCATCTGCAAGTGTGCAGGACGGCCTGTTCAACGTGGTGATTTTAAATCGCGTTGCGAAGTGGCGTATTCTGTTCGAACTGCCAAAGCTGAAAAAAGGCCAAATAGAGAAGATATCTGTATCCGAACAGTTTATGTGCAGCGAGATCACGATTGATTGTGAAGTACCGCAGCCATTCAACCTGGACGGCGAAATTTACGGCCAAACACCGCAGCGGCTTTTTATCAAGCCCGCTGCGCTCAATGTTTTCTGCCCCAGATAAACAGCAAGAAAGTTTTGTTTTTATAACCCGTGCGATGAATCCCATGTGGGCTCATCGCTTTTCTTTTGCCGTTTATATGATATAATGCTTTTATTCTATATGCTTTTATTCTTTAAGGCAGCGTGAGGTTTGGATGACGATAAACAAGCAAAAAAAGAGGCGGATATCAAAGAAAAAGCTGTTGTTTCTATTGGCTGTTGTTGTGGTCTCAGCCGTGTTGATTACCGGTTTGATGATGCTTTTGACAGTCGGCCGTGAGCTGTCTGATTCGATGATCGAACTGCCTTTTTTGGCCGGCACACAGTATTTTGGCATGGGGCAGCATATCGTCTACGCACAAGATCGGCTTTTGGTCTGCATCGATACCTCGCTCAACATCGTCTGGCGGCTTGAGCTGTTTTCGAGCGGGCTTCAATACACCAACAATGACGATATCATCATTGCTTCTGGCCAAAATGTGATACAAGTGGTCAATGCCCGCGGCCAGCATCTGTTTTCCACGCAGCTGGATGGCGATGTGGAATCGACACGCGCAGGCAAAGACAAAGTTGCCGTTTATGTGCGTCAGGCGTTAGATGATACAACACCGGCTTATATTGTGATCTTTGACTTAAACGGCACAAGCCTTTATCAAATCGATGTGACCGACCGCTATGTGATCGACTATGGTTTTGACGCGGCCAGCAACAGCCTTTATCTGCTTGAGCTTGATGTATCGGGCAGCGTACCCATCTCACGCATTTCCACATACCGTCCGGAAACACAATCGATGACCGGCATTAAGGAGCTAAAGGACCAGCTGGTTGGCAGTTTGTATATATTCGGCGATCAAATTTATGCTGTGGGAACAAACAAGCTGACGGTTTATCAGTCGCTGAGCACCAACGACAGATCGGTCATGGTGTACGGCTGGGTGCTTGTCGATGTCTATCCGCTATCGGATCCGCGGTTTGTGTTCATACCGACAAAAAGCGAAACCGCCATCGATATCATACGCGTTATCAACGGTTCAGGCAGCGAGATTAAAATCAACCTTCCGCCCGATGTTTTCCGCATCATTCACGGCGCCGACAGAATTTATTGTTTTGCAAAGCAAAGCGTTTTCGTATATACTGTTGACGGCAAATATGTCCGCTCCTATGAGCTGCCATCACCAATCAGCGATGTCGAGCGGGTGCTTGGCCGATACGTATTTGTGACACAGAACGAAACCGTGTATCTGATGCCGTTGCCATAAAACCACCAAGGAGGACAGACCATGATACTGGTGAATATCGCATTTATACTCATTATTGTCGTCATGGTTCTTGAAGGCATCCATCGTGGTTTTTTACGCTCTGCTTTAGGGCTTGGCGCTTTTTTTCTCTCTCTTGTCACTTCGTTTTTGTTTTATCCCGTGATGTCCTCGGCAATAAAGGACAATCAAACCATGTTCGATTATCTTTATCATTACACCGAAGGCGCCGAGAAGATCGCCAATTTTCAAGATACGCTGCTGCGCGTTGACCAAGTATCGGCCGCTCATCTCAATGAGGTCTTGTCTTCTTCGAATCTATCCGAGCCGTTTGTGACGCTCGTGCGCCAGAACGTCGAATCACAGTCTTTTGCCGCCGATGGCCTGTATACGCTGGGCGAATATTTTAATATGACGCTTGTCTCTTCGATGATCAACCTTATGTCATTTATCATCGTTTTCCTGATTGCGCGCATTATTTACGCTTTTGTGCTGGGCGCAGTCGACTATACCGTCAAGTTTCCCGAGCTTCGGCAATACGACCGAACGATGGGCGCACTTTTTGGTTCAGTCCGCGGCGTGCTTTTCTGCTTCCTTGTTGCGTCAGTGATACCGGTGCTTTTGCTGATGCTGCCGGTCGATAAGATATTAGAATATTATCATGAATCAAGCTTGGCAGTATTCTTCACTGAAAACAATTTCTTTTGGCCGCTCATACGTTCCGTCATTTAAAAAAATGTTTCACGTGAAACAACCCAGATCGATAATGAGACTGTTTCACGTGAAACAGTCGTTTCCTATTTACACGTCATTAAGAAATCAAATAATGATTGCAATTGCTCATGATTGTAATAAGCCAAAATGATTTTCCCTGTTTTTAAATCACCTGATATCTGCACGCGCGTGCCAAGCGCTGCCGTCAGTGTTTTTTCAGCTGATTCGATCTCCGGCTCAGTCTGCTCTGCAATCGGTTCACGCTTTTTCTGCTCTCCCAGCGCTTTGATGATCTGCTCTATGGCTCTGACCGAAAGCCCTTGCTCGATAATGCGCATGGCCAGTCTGTTTTTATCATCGTCGTTTTCCAGCGCAACAAGGCAGCGTGCGTGCCCGCTTGAGAGCGCCCCTGTTTCCACCATGTCACACACGCTTTGCGGCAAAGAGAGCAGCCTTAAGGTATTGGCGATCGCGCTTCTGGATTTGCCCAGCCTTGAGGAGAGCTCCTCCTGCGTCAAATGGTATTCGTTCATCAGCAGACGCATCGCCTGCGCTTCTTCTATGGGGTTTAAATCTTCACGCTGAAGGTTCTCAACCAAAGACACTTCCATCAGCTCAGCCTGTGAGTATTCCTTGACAACGACCGGCACCTTTTTGAGCCCTGCCAAACGCGCAGCACGGTAACGGCGCTCACCCGCAATGATGGTGAAGCGCTCACCGTTCTTCTGCACGATAATCGGCTGAACAATGCCATAGGTTTTGATCGACTGTGCCAGCTCCTCAAGCTTTTCGATATCGAAATGCTTTCTTGGCTGTTTGGTGTTGCGGTCAATCGCGTTCACATCGATTTCATTGAGCGCATCGCTCTGTTCGGCGGACTGTGGGCCGTCCCCAATCAACGCGCCTAAGCCCTTGCCAAGACGTTGCTGTTTCATAGCTCCAACCCCTCATTGAAACCGATAACCTCACTCGCGAGATCGTTATAGCACTGGGTGCCAAGGCAAGTGGCATCATAGCGAATCACCGGCAGCCCAAAGCTCGGCGCTTCGCCCAGCCTCACATTTCGCGGAATGATAGTTTTATAAACCTTGTTCTTAAAATACTTTTTAACCTCATCCACCACCTGAATCGACAGATTGGTGCGTCCGTCAAACATCGTGAGCACAACCCCCTCCACCTCAAGTGACGGATTCAAATTTGTCTTCACTAGCTTGATTGTGTTGAGCAGCTGCGAAAGCCCTTCTAAGGCATAGTATTCGCATTGTATGGGAACGAGAATTTTATCGGCAGCCGTGAGCGCGTTGATGGTTATCAGACCGAGTGAAGGCGGACAATCCATGAAAATAAAATCATACTCGCTGCGTATGGCTAAAATGGCCTGCTTGAGTATCTGCTCGCGTGCGATCCGTGGCACAAGCTCCACTTCAGCGCCAACAAGATCGATGTTCGCGGCGATCACTTTCAATGTGTCAATCATCGTATCGACAACGGCTTTGCGTGCTTCAAGTCCATTGATCAGCACATCGTAGGCCGAGTATTCCAGTTGGTTTTTATCAATGCCAAGGCCGCTCGTCGTATTGCCCTGCGGATCCACATCAATAAGCAGCACTCTTTTTCCTTTTTCCGCGAGACACGCGCTTAAGTTTACGGCTGTCGTTGTTTTGCCAACGCCGCCCTTTTGATTGGCTATGGCGATTATCTTAGACATGATGTTGCTCCCCCCTGTTTTCACTCATTATAAATCATAAACGATGGATTTGAAAGAGTGCGTTGCGCCCAATTCTCATAATTTGTTTACAATGCATACCTTGTTTGTGCCCGCTCTGTTATGCTATCATTTTTTGCATGACACATAGCTTGCTGCAAATATGGACAGACTATCTGCTGCATGTGACGAAAGGATGACCGATGTCGAAAAAAATACTCATTGTGGGCGATTCACTTTCTAAAGGCGTTATCTTTGATGAAGAGAAAAAGAAATACACGCTGCTGGATGATTGTTTTTTTAATCTGCTTTGCAAAGAAATTGATGCGCAGCTGATTAATGCCTCGCGCTTTGGCTCTACGGTCACCGAAGGCCAAAAGCAGCTCGAATCAAAGATGCAAAAGCATGATCCGGATATCGTCGTGATTGAGTTTGGCGGCAACGATTGCGATTTTGTTTGGGACGATATTGCCTCTGATCCCATGCACGATCATTTGCCTAAAACGCCATTGGATGTGTTTGAATCCAGAATCAATCATATGATCGATTACGTGGAGAAATACGGCAAAATGGCTGTTCTGACCACACTGCCGCCGCTCTATGCCGATCACTATTTCAAATGGTTTACCGGATGCAATCAGGAAAAAGGTTTGCGCATACTCAAATGGCTGAAAGATGTTTGGCGTATATACTGGTGGCAGGAACGCTATTCGAGCTGCCTGTCCAATATAGCAAAAAAGCGCGGTCTTCATTGCATCGATGTGCGTGATGCCTTCTTAAAGGGCCGTGAATTTCATCAATACATCTGTTCTGACGGCATTCACCCAAACCGTGCCGGACACCGTTTGATATTTGATGCGGTAATGACCTTTATTCGCGATAAAGCTTCTTATCTGCTGCCATCTCATTGCTGATATCAGATGTTATCTGCTCATTTCTTGCTAAAAAATGAGTTGGCATTAATGATATTTGTTATGCTATACTGTCAATATGAAATTTCGGGAATACCTGCAAAAAATAAAAGCAGTCAAACTCACAAAACAGCAAATCGCATGGATTTTTGTGCTGATTGCTGTGATTGCAGCAGTTGCCGTTCTTTACTTAATAGGCAAGGATTATGGCTGGTTCACGGTCTTTGAGTCTGAGGAAAGCCTGCGCACTTATGTCGAGTCATTCGGCGCTTGGGCTCCCTTGGCCTTTTTTGCATTGCAATTTCTTCAGGTCATATTCGCACCGATTCCTGGTGCCGTTACAACAGTTGTGGGGGGCATGCTGTTTGGCTTTTGGAAAGGCCTGCTTCTGTCAATCTCTGCCGTTTTTTTTGGTTCTGTCTGCGCATTTTTATTGGGCAGGCTGTTTGGAAGGCCACTGGCTGAACGCATTGCCAGTAAAGAAACAGTTGAAAAATATATGTCAACTGTGACCCTTCGTCAGCGCGTTATGCTTTTTTTGATGTTTCTATTACCCTTTTTTCCTGACGATGTGATATGCATCATTGCCGGTTTTTCGGCGATGAAGCTGCGCACATTTATGCTGATCGTGCTGTTTTCGCGTCCTTGGGGTTTTGCCATTTTTTCATTTTTAGGAACCAATGCGCTCTCTCTTCCTTTTTGGGCATGGGTTATTATTGGCTTTTTGGCAGTTGCCATTGTCATATTGGCAATGAAATACGCGCCCCTCATTGAAGAGCGCGCACGTGTTTGGTTAGATAAAAAATACAGAAAACCTAATTGACCGTATTTGTTTTCACCGGCAGTACAAGATAAAAATAACTCTCTGAATTCATCGGATGAATCACACAGGGGCTGATGCTCGTGTTAAAATCCATCACAATCTGTTCGTCGTAAATTTCTTTGAGTACATCCAATAGGTAACGTGCGTTAAACGATATATGCAGTGTTTTTCCTGTCAAGCTGATTTCGACCTCTTCTCTTGCCCGGCCAACCTCTGCGTCCGATGTGATCGTCATGACGCTGCCTTCTATCGATAGGTTAATCAGATTGGCTTTCGATTGCCTGGCAAGCACGCTGGCCCTCTCAAGGCTCCCCAGAAGGCTCTGTCTGTTCACAACCAGCCTTGTGAGGTATTCAGCAGGCAGTATACTTTTATACCGCACATAATCGCCCTGAAGCACGCGTGTAACTATCTGCAAATCGCCGCACACAAAACCAACGATACGGTCCTGAACATATAATCTCACCGTTGTTTCATCATCCGGAATAATGCGCGCCACTTCTCGCATCGACTTTGCCGGCACCACGATTTCCATACCGTTTAATTCCGACTGAATGCTTTCCTTTCTGATGGCCAGCCTATAACCGTCCAGCGCCACCATGCTGAGCTTTTCCTTCTCAATTTCCAGCAGTATGCCTGTCAATATTGGCTTTTCTTCGCTTGCCGATGTTGCAAAAACAGTCTGATCGATCATGGACACGAGCTGGGTAGAGAAAATCGCAAAACCATCCTGCATATCAAAAGACGGAAAATCAGGGTATTGCGCAGAATCCATATAGCGCAGCGTGGTGCGTGAATGGCCGCATTCGAGTATCACATCGCCTTCTTCTATCTGCATTGTCAGCTCGCATTCTTCAAATTTGGCCAACAACTCACAGAACAAACGAGCCGGAAGAACGATATCACCAGCTTCGAGTACATCTGCCTTGAGCGTACTGCGTATCGACAGCACACCATCGCTTCCATATATTGTTATAATGTCGTTTTCTGCTTTGATGCGCATGCCTTCCAGAATATAAGTCGGAGATTTGAGTGCAACCGCCTTAGCTGCCATATTGACGCTTTTTTGCAGTTCGCTTTTGTTGCATACGATTTTCATTTGATCCGTTCTCCTTATTGATCTGTCATAGAGATAGATAGGTTACTCTATCAAGTTAAGCAGTAGTAGCAGTAGTAGGACCTGTTGATGAAGTGGACAAGCCGTTTTGTCCCCTTGTCTGCTGCAAAAACAGTCAACAATCGCATCCATTCTACCGACAAATCGCGGTGCACGCGCTGTAATTTGATTGTGTTTTTCAATAAGCAAGCGCATTTATCATCGCTGTTTTATCAACGCGTTATCCACCTAATCTTTCAGCTTTGCGATAAAGTCATCCACAATCGTTTTTGTTTCAATATTCAGATGTATTTCTTTTTCAATTTTCTCAAAAGCATGTTTGACGGTCGTATGGTCATTCTTGCCGTATATCTCCGCGATATTTTTATAGGAAATATCAATCAGCTTTCTTGTGAGGTACATTGCGATCTGGCGAGGGTAAGAGACGCTCTGATTTTTTTTGTTGCTTTTGATTTCTTCCTCTGACAGATCATAATAATCGCACACTGTTTGCAGCACATGCTTGGGTGTTATTTTTTTGTTATTCGTTGAGGTGAGAAAATCGCGTATGGCAATCTCGGCCTCAGGCAATGTCGGCGCTCTGCCATTGAGCATGGCATAAGCAATGATTTTCTTTAAAGCACCCTCTAATGAGCGAATATTGGAGGATACCCTGGTGGCAATCAAATCGAGTATATCTGGCTTAATTTCGCATTTGAGAGATCCCTTTGCCGTAAAATCTTTTGTCTTTTTAATCAGTATGGCAAGCTTTGTTTCGTAGTTTGGCGGCTGCACATCGGCAATCAACCCGCCTTCAAAGCGCGATTGCAGCCGCTCCTCAAGCTTTGAAATTTCTTTGGGTGGCTTATCCGATGAGAGAATGATCTGCTTGTTGTTTTCATGCAGATCGTTGAAGGTGTGGAAGAACTCCTCCTGCGTGCTTTCTTTTCCTGCAATAAACTGAATATCATCAATCAGCAGCACGTCCGCTTTTCTGTAGCGCCTGCGAAACTCTTCCGTTTTTGATGTGCGAATGGCGTTAATCAAATCGTTCAAAAAAGGCTCACTCTTAACAAACATGACGGTCGCGTTTTTGTCGCGTTCGGAAATGGAATTGGCGATAGCCTGCATCAGATGCGTTTTTCCAAGTCCGGTTTTTCCGTATATGAAAAGGGGGTTGTACGTATAGCCGGGGTTATCCGCCACCGCGCGCGCGGCAGCATGTGCAAACTCATTGGAGCTGCCCACAACAAAGCTATCGAACGTAAACATGGGGTTGAGCATTGAACGCGTAGAGGATGCATTATCCTGTACGATTGGAGCCGGCTGCTTGAAACGGGCGGCCTCTTCATTGTCAAGAAACAGTATCTTTATATCTGAGCCCACATCAAAAGCATCGGCGGCTTCACACAACGCACTGGTAATCAAATCTTTGTAGCTTTTTTCGATAAGCTCCTTATGAATGGGATTTAAGGTTTGAAAATAGAAAGAAGAATCCATCATTTTTATCGGTGTGAGGGTTTTTATCCAAGTATCATATCGTACACTGACAAGTTCTTGTTTAAGCACTTCAAGTGCTTTTTCCCATATTAGCAAAAACGTATCCACTCTTTTTACCTCGTCAATTGATATGACCTCAAAAACAACACAAAATAAAATAAAAAGACCTTCCACAGACGCGTGCACAGTCTGTGGATAACAGGGCACCAATAGCACACACGTTATTCTATCACATTATCAGGTGCCTCTCAATAATCAAAGACAGAATTCAATTGGTTTTGTTTACATGCCAGACAAACCCGCAGCGAAACAGCACCGAAACGACATGATATGCACGCGTTCATCCACATTATCCACAAGATATACACATTCACACAATGGTGCCGTGGATAAGCTTGGGAAGCTGTGCGTTTTGAGAGATACGCATACAGCCCTCGAGCTTATGCATGGCCAATGAAAGACGGTCCTCGTCATTCGCGTGCAGTTCAATCAGCGTCTCGCCTTCTTTGACCTGCTGGCCGATTCTTTTTTTGATGATCAGCCCCACACTGGGGTCAATGATATCATCCTTGTGTTTGCGGCCCGCGCCCAGCAGCCCAGCCGCCTCACCCAGTCCTTTGCAATCGGTTGCACTCAGCAGACCGCTGTGCTTTGCTTTGAGAGGACGGATGATTTTCGCTGATGGCAGCAGCGACGTATCGCTGAGCACACGCATATCACCACCTTGCGCTTCAATCAATTGACCAAGCTTTGCAAGCCCATCACCATTATCAAGCGCAGCGTTGAGCATTATTGACGCCTGCTCATCGGATTTGGCAATATTGGCAAGGCGCAGCATACGGGTTGCCAGCGCCAGCGACACATCTAGCAGATCACCACGCGCATGGCCGCTGAGTATATCGATGGCTTCCTTGATTTCCAGCGCATTGCCTATGGCGTTGCCAAGAGGCTGGCTCATGTCGCTGATGATTGCGGCTGTCTTGCGGCCTGCACGGCTTCCGGTTTGCACCATGGCTTTGGCCAGCTGCTGTGCCTGCTCTGGCTGAGTCATGAAAGCGCCACTGCCGGTTTTGACATCCAGCACAATGATGTGTGCCCCCGTGGCCAGCTTTTTGCTCATGATGCTGCTGACGATCAGCGGTATGCTTTCCACCGTAGCGGTGACATCGCGCAAGGCATACAGCATTTTGTCCGCCGGGCAAAGCTTTGGTGTCTGACCGGATACGGCCAAGCCGATACGAGAAATTTGCTCAAAAAAGACACGCTGATCGATAGAGGTGCAAAAACCGGGTATCGATTCGAGCTTATCGATGGTGCCGCCCGTATGCCCAAGCCCGCGTCCCGACATCTTGGCGACCTTCAGCCCGCATGCGCACACCAAAGGCACGGCAATTAGCGTCGTTGAATCGGCAACGCCGCCGGTTGAATGCTTGTCCGCAACAAGACCCAAGTGGTCAAGATTAACCATTTCACCCGAGTGCGCCATTGCTTGCGTCAGCTGTGTGGTTTCCGTCTCGTCAAAACCGCGCAAGAATATCGCCATCAGCAGTGCGGCAGCCTGATAATCAGGTATGCGTCCGGCGACATATTCTGTTATGAAAAACGCAATCTCTTCATTGGTGAGCTTGCACCCATCACGCTTTTTTGTGATGATTTCAATCATGTTCATTCCATTGGAACTCCCTTCGGTTCCCATCATCGTATTTCTCATGTACTGATGAGCTGATCATACCATATTCGAAAAGAGCAGAAAAGAACCACAGCACGGCTCGTGATGTGGTCAAACACAAAAAAATTGAATTAAATAGGGAGATGGCAGACCATGCAACAGGAAATGATGTTTGTCGCATGGTCTGCGAGGTTATTGGCAAGACAATAGAACCTAAAAAAACGTTCTATATATATAACTGTTATTTTTCGAAAAAGTGAAGTTGATTTTAAAATTTTTTTCGACAATTATCGATTTTTTTCAATTAATTAAACACTATTTACTAACAGAAGAAAAAACTTATAGCTCTGAGTCTGTAGAAATGTTTGTTTTTAACTTTTTGTACATATTCAGATACGCATATTGCGCAAGAGAGGCTAGCATAAACAAAAGCGCGAAGCTAATAAAATAGATATGCCAAGGCGAAACGAGTTTATACAGGAACGTGAAGGCGACGGATGTATTGAAAACAAAGGCAGCCAGTTTTCCAAAATTGTTGGCGGGAGAAATAATGTCTTTGTAATAAAGAAAGATGCCGCCGCCAACCATCAGCAGCTCTTTTATCAGTATCACAGCCAGTACATACCATGGCAGTACGCCACTCACGGTAAACGCGATAACCGCAAAAACCGACATCAGCTTATCGGCAACAGGATCAAGAAGCATGCCCGCTTCGGTGACAAGCTTTTGGCGCCGTGCAATAAAACCGTCCAGCAAGTCGGTCGCACAGGCAACGATGTAGATCAGCAGCGCTAGCGTCATTCTGTCGAAGTAGATCAGCACAGCAGTGACAGGCACCAAGCCCAGCCGAAAAAGAGTGAGCACGTTGGGAATGTTAAGCGGTATTCGACTCATAAACAATAACTCCTGGTGACTATCAACAGTCAGCAAATCTCGCAGATTCATTATAGCAGACAATCATCCGGTTGCATATGATTTCATTCTCTTCAAAAACACCGAAAAATGGCTTTATCTGCATTGCGCAGTTGTAATCATCTCTTGCGGCATATATAATAATAGTACTTTTTTGAAAGTTGAAAAAGCAGTACGGAGACGCTATGTTTGAGCAGTACGATATCAACATCATAGCGCTGATGATTCTTGCCGTCGTCTTATTCAGCAATATCAAAGACAGCAATGGCAGTAAAAACCGTCAGCAGTTTTTCAGGGCGCTTGTGGTCAGTGCGATGCTGCTGCTTTGTATTGATGCGGCCATTATGGTGCTGCGCGCACAAACAGTCTCTTCTGATGTGCTTTTTTTACTGTACGCTGTATATTGGTTGCTGAGCGTACTGTTTTGTTTGTTCTGGGCGCTGTTTTGTACGCTTCGTCCGGGGCGCAGGCTCAAATCGCGCGGTTATGTGATGCTGAGCATACCGCTGCTGGCTTTGATGGCGTTTTTGATTTTCATAGCGATAAACGGCAGGGCTTCTCGTGTTGTTGCCGATATGAAAATCGAATATGGGCCGCAAACCTATGTGATCGGTGTCGTGATTCTTCTTTATCTGTCATACAGTCTCTTTGTGGTGTGGCGCAGCAAAAAATGCATGCCGCGGCGCGAGTATTATCTGCAGCTTTTGCTGCCGCTGGTGCCGGCCGCTGTGGGTTTATTTCAGCATCTTGTGTTTGCGCAAACACGTATCGTGTGGCCGGTTGCCGCTGTGGGCCTGCTGATGATTCAATTGTACGCGTTGGGCGAAAAAATGAACATCGATCACTTAACAGGGCTGTACAACCGTAAATATTTGGACGATTATGTGGAAGACTTATTGCAGCCGGGCCGTTTTGGCACAGCACAATTTGCCGCGCTGATGCTGGATATCGACAGCTTTAAAAAAATAAATGATACGTATGGGCATGTCCAAGGCGACAGGGCGCTGGTGGCAGCAGCGGCGCTGCTGAAAAAAAGTGTACGCCGCGGCGATTTTGTGGCGCGGTACGGCGGTGATGAATTTTTGATCATTCTGGATGAGTGCGGTGATAAAACGCCGGATCATGTGATCAAGAGACTGTGCGATAATGTGACGCGATACAACGCGCACAGCGGGTTGCCATACCGTATTGAATTTTCGATTGGATACAAGCTGTTCACAGGTGTAAAGGGGCTCGTGCCCAAAGATATTTTTTCGCAAATTGATCAGCTGATGTACCAACACAAAAAGAATAAGGTCTGCCAGAGCACAGACCAACAATAAAGAAAGAGACAACACAATGAAAACAGACCTTCAAATCGCACGCGAAGCCAATCTCGAGCCGATCATGCATATCGCGGAAAACGGCGGCGTGCTGCAAAGTGAAATGATACCCTTTGGACACAACAAAGCCAAAATATCGTTATCGATACTCGAGCGCATGAAAGGCGAAGGCAACGCCAAGCTGATTCTCGTTTCCGCTATTAACCCGACGCCCGCCGGTGAGGGCAAAACCACCGTATCGATAGGGCTTGCGGATGCGCTTTCCCGCTGTAAACAGCGCGTCTGCTTAACGCTGCGCGAACCGTCGCTTGGGCCGGTATTTGGCATCAAGGGCGGCGCTGCGGGCGGCGGATACGCACAGGTTGTGCCAATGGAAGACATTAACCTGCATTTTACCGGCGATATGCACGCCGTGACGGCAGCCAACAACCTGCTTTGTGCTCTGGTTGACAACCACATACAGCATGGCAACAAAATTGGTATAGACCCAAGAAGAATCACCGTCAAACGCTGCATGGATATGAATGATCGTCAGCTGCGCTTTATCACATGCGGGCTTGGCGGTCGCACCAACGGCATGCCCCGTGAAGACAGCTTTGATATCACGGCGGCTTCGGAGGTAATGGCGGTGCTGTGCTTGGCGCGTGATCTGCACGATCTGAAAAAGCGGCTGTCGCGCATTAAGGTGGCCTACACATATGACGAGTGCCCCGTTACGGCTGCACAGATCAATGCGGCCGGTGCCATGGCTGCGCTGCTCAAAGACGCGATCAAGCCCAATCTTGTACAGACGCTGGAAAAAACGCCGTGTTTGATGCACGGCGGGCCGTTTGCCAACATCGCGCACGGCTGCAACAGCTATATTGCCACCAACATGGCTATGCACCTCGCCGATTATGTGGTCACCGAAGCGGGCTTTGGTGCCGATCTTGGCGCGGAGAAATTTATTGACATCAAGTGCCGCCAGACAGGGCTGTGGCCCGATGCGGTGGTGATCGTGGTTACGGTGCGCGCATTGAAAAGCCATGGAGGCAAGCAAAGACACAGCCTTAGCGAGCCGGATGAAGCGGCCGTGATACGCGGTATGCAAAACTTAGAGAAGCACATCGACAACATGCAGGATTTTTTCGGGCTGCCGGTGGTAGTCGCCATCAATCGCTTTTCGGCTGACACACAAAACGAAATCGAGCTGATACAAAGGCTTTGTGAAGCACGCGGCGTTTGTGCCGTGCCTGTACAGGTATGGGAGAAAGGCGGAGAGGGCGGCGTTGCGCTGGCGAAAGAAGTGATGCGCATCGCAAAGAAAACGCAGCCCAAATACCCCTATGCACTGGAAGATGAAATCACGGTGAAAATCGAAAAGCTCGCCAAAACAATATACGGCGCAAGCGAGGTGCATTATTCCGCAGGCGTTTTTAAATCGATTGATATGCTCACCAAAAACGGATACGGCGGACTGCCCGTCTGTATTGCCAAAACACAGTATTCACTTTCGCACGATCCAAAGCTGATCGGTCGTCCGACCAATTTTATATTCACAGTACGCAGCTTAAAGCTGTCGGCAGGCGCAGGATTCATTGTGGTGTTTGCCGGTGATATGACAACGATGCCCGGCCTGCCGCCCACTCCCGCGGCAGAGCAAATCACGATCGACGATGAAGGCCACATCGACGGCTTGTTCTGATCTCGCCGAGCCTTCGCTGTTTTGTGATATTGTTGTCGAAGCTTCTTATTTGAAAAGAGGGTAACTGCAATCAGATTCAAGAATAGTTTTTATGCATACGCGCTGATTACAATCGTGTTTTGGTCGTTCGGCTATGTGCTGACGCGTTTGGCGCTGCAGCACTTTTCAGCGTTCTCTCTCGGATTTTTACGCTACTTTATGGCATCCTGCACGCTTGCTGCAATCGCTGTCATCACACGCATGAAGCTGCCGGACAAAAAAGACTGGCCGTTGTTTGTTCTCTCAGGCGGCCTCGGGTTCTTTTTGTACATGATTACGTTCAATCACGGTTCACAAACAGTGACGGCTGCGACGGCCAGCGTGATTATTGCTGTCACGCCGGTGCTGACAGCGCTGCTGGCAAGGCTGCTTTATCGCGAAAGGCTATTTGCGTATCAATGGGTGGCCATTGTTATTGAATTTGCCGGTATATTGATACTTATGCTGTTAGACAACATCATAACCGTTAATATGGGTATCGTGTGGCTGCTGCTCGCGGCCGCGGTATTAAGCGGGTACAATCTGCTTCAGCGCAAGCTGATCAACAGATACTCAAGCTTGCAGGTTTGTGCATCGGGCATGTTTGCCGGAACGCTGCTTCTTTCGGTATTTGCACCCGCTTCTGTGGGCGAAATCGCCGCCGCACCTTTGATACAATATGTGATTATTGCGGGGCTTGGCATATTTTCGAGTGCAGTGGCATTTCTTTTTTGGTCCAAAGCGTTTGAGAAAGCGGCCAATACGGCTTATGTGAGCAATTACATGTTCTTAACGCCGTTCATCACAGCACTGCTTGGCATATGGCTTGCGGGTGAAGCGGTCAAAGTCTCCACACTGATCGGCGGAGCCGTGATACTTCTTGGTGTCATGCTTTTCAACAAGCAAAGCCTGCTAGTGGCGGTAAAGAAACAGGAGGACAAGAGCCATGCAGAATTGTGTGATTAAACCGATTGATGCGGGTATGTTGGCTGAATGCGCAGCCGTTATACGCACAGGATTTGGCACGGTTGCGGCGGAATTTGATCTCTCAGAGCAAAACTGCCCCACGAACGGCGCGTTCATGACAACGGAGCGGCTTTTGGCCGATTATCAAAGAGGCAACGTGATGTATGGCTTGTACGATGCGCAGTCACTGATTGGCTTTTTGCAGCTTGAGAAAAAAAGCGAACAGCGTGTGGAGCTGAAAAACATAACCGTTCTGCCGCAAAACAGGCACAGCGGTTTTGGGAAAATGCTGCTGGATTTTGCGTGCGAAGAAGCGAGAAAAATGGGTGCCTCGTGCTTGACAATCGGCATCATTGAAGAAAACACCGTGTTGAAAAACTGGTACGCACAATATGGTTTTGCGCATACCGGCACACGGCTTTTCGCGCACCTGCCGTTTACTGTGGGGTTTATGCAGTATGATCTGTGATTGATACCAGCTTTTTGATGCTGTCTTCAAGCCGCCGCAGCGTTTCGTCTTTGCCGAGAAGGCAAGCCGCTTCGACAGCGCCGCCCGGCGTGACTGCGGTACCGGTGATGGCGATGCGCAACGGCCAGAGCAATTGGCCGTTTTTGATGCCAAGCCGCTCCACAAGCGCGTTTAAACTGTCTTTGAGCGAATCGAGCGAATAATCAGAGAGCGAATCGAGCATATCAAACGCTTCCTTTAGCACCGGCAGCGCCAATTGCGCGTCTGTTTTCATGCGATTGTGCGCATACAGTGCTGCGTCAAATGGCGGCATCTGCGTCAAAAATCCAAGCTTTTCGGGTATTTGCGTGAGCTGCTCAAGCCGCGGCTGTATCATTTCCGTAATCAGTCCAAGGTCAAAATTCTCAACGCCCGCCTGCGCAAAATACGGCATGGCACGTGCAATGAATTCTTTCTGGGACAGCGCCCGAATATACTGCGCGTTCATCCACGTCAGCTTGTCCACATCAAAAACAGCTGACGATTTAGACAAACCCTCAAGCGAAAAAGCGGTTGTGAGCTCATCGAGCGAGAATATTTCACGGTCGTCCCCCGGGCTCCAGCCCAAAAGCGCAATGTAATTGATCAGCGCCTCTTTCAGATAGCCTTTTTGTATAAAGTCATCGAACGAAGCATCGCCGTGACGTTTGGAGAGCTTGCGCTGCTTGTCCTTCATCACCACAGGCAGATGGATATATGCGGGTATCTCCCAGCCGAGCGCGCGGTACAAATGGTTGTACTTGGGTGTGGACGAGAGGTATTCCACGCCGCGTATCACATGCGTGATGCCCATCAGATGATCGTCGATCACATTGGCGAGATTGTATGTGGGCATGCCGTCTGCCTTTAGCAGCACATTGTCATCCAAATCAGCGTTGGGCACCGTGATATCGCCGAAGACGGCGTCGGTGTATGTGGTATCGCCTTCCCTGACGATGTTTTGACGTATGACATACGGCTTACCCGCTTCTAGGCGCTGTTGAATCTCTTGCTGCGAGAGTGATAAGCAGTGCTTGCCATATGTGTATGCTTCGCCGCGTGCCTGCGCCTGCTCACGCCGCTCTGCAAGCTGTTCCTTGGTGCAAAAGCAGCGGTAAGCAGCGCCGTTTTCGATCAGCTTTTGCGCGTATTGCTGATAGATGGCACTGCGCTCGCTTTGTATGTACGGACCGAAATCGCCGCCCACATCCGGCCCTTCGTCGTAATATAGTCCGGTTTGGCGCAGCGTGCTGTATATGACATCCTTTGCACCGGCCACCTCGCGCTGCGTATCGGTATCCTCGATGCGCAGTATGAACTTGCCGCCATGCTTGCGCGCAAACAGCCACGCGTAAAGCGCCGTTCTCAAGCCGCCTATGTGCAGATAACCGGTGGGACTGGGTGCAAAACGTGTTCGGATCGGTTTGGTCAAAGCTTGGGTGATCTCCTTTCAAAAAGGTATTATGCCTTGTAGCTGTCTTTCAGCCCGACGATGAGGTTAAACACGAGCCGATCAGGCGTGCTGCTTTGATCGACACAGAAGTAGCCCTGGCGCATAAACTGGAAACGCTCGCCGACAGACGCGCTTGCCAAAGCCTGTTCGATCAGCGCACCGTCGATCACCTTGAGTGAATCGGGATTAAGCCGCTGCGAAAAATCGCCCTCGCCTTCGTTTAACAAATAGTCGTAAAGCCTGATCTCGCAGGCAACGGCGCTTGCGGCATCCACCCAGTGAAGCGTACCCTTCACCTTGCGATCAGCGCCCTGTCCGCCGGATTTGGTTTCCGGATCATAGCTGCAATACAGCGCGGTCACATGTCCGTTTGCATCCTGCTCGACACGTTCGCACTTAATGATGTACGCATCTTTGAGCCGCACCTCGCGCCCCGGTGCCAGCCGGAAGAATTTTGGAGGCGGCTCCAGCGCAAAGTCATTTCGCTCGATATAGATTTCCCGGGAAAAACGCACGTCGCGCGTGCCTGCCTCCGCATTTTTGGGCAGGTTTTCGGATACGAGCGTCTCACCTTCGCCGTCATGGTTTTCAATAATCACCTTGAGCGGGTCGAGCACAGCCATGCGCCGGTGTGCCGTCATGCCCAAATGCTCACGCACGCAGTGCTCAAGCAGGCCTGATTCCACCTCGCTGTTGGATTTGGCAACACCGATGCGCTCGCAAAAATCGCGCAGCGCTTCGGGCGTATAACCGCGGCGGCGCAGACCGGATAGCGTGGGCATACGCGGGTCATCCCAACCGGAGACGGTGCCTTCATCCACCAGCTTTTTCAAATATCGCTTGCTCATGATGGTGCGTGTCAGATTGAGCCGCGCAAATTCGTATTGGTGCGGTGCGGGGTCGCATTCGCAGTGGATTACAACCCAGTCGTACAGCGGGCGGTGATCCTCAAATTCCAATGTGCAGATGCTGTGGGTGATCCCCTCGTATGCATCACCCAGCGGATGCGCATAATCGTACATCGGATAGATCAGCCAATCATCGCCTGTGCGGTGATGTGTGGCGCGCAGTATGCGGTAAAGCACCGGATCACGCATGTTCAGATTCGGGCTGCTCATATCAATTTTGGCGCGCAGCACCTTTTCACCGTCTGCGTATTTGCCGTCCCTCATCTCAAGAAACAGCTGCTTGTTCTCTTTTGCAGTGCGCTCGCGGTACGGGCTGTTTTGGCCCGGCTGCGTCAATGTCCCGCGGTACTGCCGTATCTGCTCGGCCGTCAAATCGCACACATAGGCCAAGCCCTTATCAATTAGCTTGAGTGCGCACGCAAACATATAGTCAAAATAATCAGAAGCATAAAGCACGGCAGCGGGCGTAAAACCCAGCCACTCGACATCGCGCCGTATGCTTTGTATGTACTCGTCATCTTCTTTTGTGGGATTGGTGTCATCGTAACGCAGATTGCATTTTCCGCCGTATTTGATGGCTGTGCCAAAATTGAGGCAGATGGATTTGGCATGACCGATATGCAGATAGCCGTTGGGTTCGGGCGGAAAGCGCGTCAATACATGATCGACACGACCGCTGGCCAGATCGTCATCAATGATCTCTTCAATAAAATTTCTGGCCTTTGATTCGTTCATAGCGTCCTCCTGTCAGCGCAAAGATGTATCGGTTTTAAGCCTGCGGCTTTTCGCGTTTGTCCTTGTATTGCTTTGCAGCCGCCACAAGCGCTTTGAAAAGCGGATGAGAACGAATCGGGCGAGACTTAAACTCGGGATGGAACTGCACACCCACAAACCAAGGGTGATCGATAAGCTCGATTATCTCGACAAGGCCGTGTTCGGGGTTCACGCCCGCCACGCGCATGCCGCAGCGTGCCACTTCCTCGAGGTAGATGTTGTTGAACTCGTAACGGTGGCGATGGCGCTCGTCTATCTCCTCCTGGCCGTATGCCGCAAAGGCCAGCGTGTTTTGATTCAAACAACATTTATAGCTGCCAAGCCGCATCGTGCCCCCCATATCCGAAATGTTCTTCTGCTCCGGCATCAGATCGATAAACGGATGCGGCGTATCCGAGCAATGCTCGGTCGAATTCGCTTCACGGTACGAGAGCACATTGCGCGCAAATTCAATCACAGCCAGCTGCATGCCAAGACAAATGCCAAAGAAGGGCACTTTGTTTTCTCTGCAGTATTGTATTGCCATTATTTTGCCTTCTATACCGCGTTCGCCGAAACCGCCCGGGACAATCACGCCGTCCGCCTCAGTTAATAGAGAAGAAGGATCTTTTGCTTCCTCCAGATCCACAGCGTTTATCCAAAGCACGTCCACATCGAGCTTATTGGCAATGCCCGCATGCGTGAGCGACTCAACAATGCTCAAATACGCATCGTGCAGCTCAATGTATTTGCCGACAAGCGCAATTTTAACCTTTTGCTTTTTTTGTTTTTGAATTTTGACGATTTCTTCCCATTCGGAGAGCTGCGATACCGTGTCCGGCAGCCCAAGCCGCTGACAAACAAGCGAATCCAGCTTTTCGGTGCGCAGCTGCATCGGCACATCGTAAAGCGATTGTGCATCTAAGTTTTGAACCACATTAGCGGGGCTCACGTTGCAGAATAGCGAAATTTTGCGCTTGATGTCGTCTGAAAGCGGCATTTCCGACCGGCAAACGATGATATCCGGCTCGATACCGATTGTGCGCAGCTCCTTCACACTGTGTTGCGTGGGCTTGGTTTTCAGCTCACCCACTTTATTGAGAAAAGGCATCAGCGTGACATGGATATACATGCAGTTTTCCTCGCCAACCTCCCATTTGATTTGGCGGATGGTTTCAAGAAAAGGCTGTGATTCAATATCACCTACGGTGCCGCCGATTTCGGTAATCACGATATCGGGCTTTGTTCTGCTGGCCACATTGTATATACGGCGTTTGATTTCGTCGGTAATATGCGGTATCACCTGTACCGTGCCGCCAAGGTAGTCGCCGCGGCGTTCCTTGGTGATCACCTGCCAGTATACCTTGCCTGTGGTGACGTTGGAATCGGCGAACGAGCTTTCGTCCGTGAAACGCTCATAGTGGCCGATATCAAGATCGGTTTCCGCACCGTCATCGGTCACAAAAACCTCACCGTGCTGAAACGGGCTCATCGTGCCTGGGTCGACATTGATATAAGGATCGCATTTTTGCAGCGAAACCTTTAAGCCGCGCCCTTTTAGAAGCAGGCCAAGTGATGCAGCGGTAATGCCCTTTCCAAGAGACGAGACAACACCGCCGGTAACAAAGATAAATTTAGTGGCCATCGAGAACCCCTCCAGAAAAAATCATATAATTTTTATAGATACTCCATCACCATAATGCGTGTTCGCTTTTTTAAAGAGGCTTTGTCAATCTTGACATAGCATTTGCCAAGGTGAGAGATATCATAATCACTGCGGGCTATTTCCAAAAAATCGTGCAGCGGTGCAATCTGCATGCTTGTAACAGGTGTTTGAAAGTGCATCGGTATGATGATGTTGGGTGAAATCGCTTCACAGATCTCAAGTGCTTGCTTGGCATCCACCGTATAATGTCCGCCAACGGGTATCATCAGTATTTCTGTTTTTTTGAGCTTTTCGATCACATCGTCATCGGGCATACAGCCGATATCGCCCATGTGGCAAAGACGCAGGCCTTTAACCGTAATCAAGAACACGGTATTCTCACCGCGCAGCGCACCTTTCTCACAGTCATGATAGGTTTTGAACCCGTCGATAACCAAATCGTCAAAGTCGTAATGACCAGGGCTTTTTACAACCGTATAGTTGCCGGTAATATGAGTCAGATCGCTGTGGTCGTGATGTGCGTGGCTGATGACAACGATATCGGCCTCAACCTGCGAAGGCGTATAGCCGGTCGCATCGTCGTATGGATCGAAAAGTATTTTTTTGCCGTCCTTAAGCGTTACTTTAAAGCACGAATGTCCGAGCCAGTCAATAATCATCCAATCACCTCATCTACAAAATAACCAATTTGCTTAGCTTATGCAGTCCCTCATCTGTTTAAAAGATAGGTCCAGCTTGTTGACGGAAACAAGATCGCCCAAATTCAGCTCATACTCAAGGCTTAAGCTTCCATCGTTATCACCAAGATGGCTCTTTATACGCACCGCATAAACGCTTATATCCAAATTGCCGTGCGGTGTTGTATAGTGGCCCTGATACACACTGCCCGGCGAAAAAATAATCTGTGTTTCAAGCAAGCCGCTTCTTTGCAGCGTGACGCTTCCGTTTTTGAGCGTCAGCGTGGTTGTGCAGCCGTCGATACCTGTCAGCGCGCTTTCATCATATTCAAGCAGGCAGCCGTCCGAAAGTTTGCAAAAGCGCCCTTCGGTTACAAATTCAATCAGTTCGTTGCTGCCGCCTTCCATCTGTGTGCCTTTAATTGTCAGAAGTACGCGCTGCATAATATGACCTCCTCACAATTTAAAGAGTATTATAACATAAATCAATGAAATAGAGAACGGTAAATAGCAAGCTTTCAGCAAATAAATAAACAAAAAATGCAAGTCATAAACAATCCGTAAATCAGCTGTATTCTCAAAAAAAGCAATCTACTCAAAAGCTGTTTTGTGTTATAATGGGTAACAAATCCATCGAAGGAAGGCACTTAATGCGAAAATGTATGCTTCTTGCGGCAGCAATTCTGGCTTTGGCTGCTGTGGCATGCGGCTGTGGTCCGCAAACTTCAGAGGCAGAGCTGAGCAAAACCGTGTATTCAGAATTTGGTGAGCTTGCTTTTTTGGTTCCCGACAATTGGGAGGCAGATTATTCGCGCAACACGGATGTTCTTGTGCTGACAATCTCCGATAACATATCGGCTTATGCGCAGGTCTATTATTTGGGATTTGACGAAGACTATGCGACATTGGATGATTTTTTAGATGAGCGTCTGGAACTGTATGGCGACGATATTCTGGGTGATACGGAGACGATAGAGATCGACGGTATGGCAGCCAAAAAGTTTGAGTATATATACAAGGATTACAATGAAAATTTTGAAGAAGCGCTCTTTCACGGATTCGAATATCTGATACAAGCGCCCGAAGGCGTCGTCTATATCGATATATACCACACACTGGTCAACCCTGCTTCGGACACACAGGATGTATCCTCAAAGCAAGCACGGCATTTACTTGAGCGCGTTGCGCAGAGCATGCATATTGGCAATGGCAGCCAAACAACCGATGTGCCGGATGATGCAGAGTTCCTGCCAATCGAACCGGATAACGATTAGCAAAAACAGAATAGCTAATTAAATAAAACTGAAGCCCTTCAAGGGCTCTTTTTTTTGCCATCTTATCATTTCTTTCTGAGCATGAATAGTTCTTGTGTATATGGTCATACTCTACATGCGTATGTTTGATGACAAAAATGGAGGGATGATAAAAAGATGCTGGCTTATCAAAACAAGAAACTGATGCTCATTGCGCTCATCATGGCGATACTGCTGCTGCTCAGTGCCTGCAGCCCTGCGCCGCTGCGGCTGCATATCATGGCAAATTCGAACACAGAGGATGACCAAGCCATTAAATTGACCGTGCGAAATGCGGTGCTTGATATCACGAGAGAAGGCATGGCACAATGTGAAAACGCGCAACAAGCCCGCGCATATCTGACGGATAACCTTGAGATAATAGAAAAGACGGCAAACAAGGCCTTGTCAGACGGCGGCTTTGAATATAAGGCACAGGCACAGATCGGTGTTTATCATTTTCCTGAGAAATGTTATCAGGAAAAAGTCTACCCGGAAGGAGACTATCAGGCACTGCGCATCACGCTTGGCGAAGGCATGGGTGAAAACTGGTGGTGTGTGATGTTTCCGCCGCTGTGCGTGACAGAGATCGAAATGCTTGATGAGCAGGAGGTGGCGTACACTTCTTTTCTGGCCGAGCTTTTCAAAAGTCTGTTCGGATAAGCCGTCAATAACGCGCGACAAAAGGAGAGGACAACATGAGCAGATTCAAAAAACCGCTGGTGATACTGTTTGCTGTATGGCTGGCGGTTTTTGTTTATGGCTGCGAGGCATCCCCGGCATCTACATACCGAATGGGATCGAGCGGCGATGGTGTGCGGGAAATACAGCAAAGGCTTTCGGACTGGGGCTATTACAAGGGCTCAGTTGACGGACAATTTGGAACGTTAACGCAAAATGCCGTCATCGCATTTCAAAGAAAGCACGGCATTAAGGTGGATGGTATTGTGGGTGCGCAGACAGCCGAAAAGCTGGGCGTGAGAACGCCGTCCGGCCGTGCAAGCACATCGGGCGGCAGCAGCAACGATAAAGACGTTTACCTGCTGGCGCAGCTTTGTTACAGCGAAGCGCGCGGAGAGCCTTATGAGGGCATGGTGGCGGTTGCGGCTGTTGTGCTCAATCGCATCAAAAGCTCGCAGTTTCCCAATACGATGGCCAAGGTGATATACCAAAGCGGCGCGTTCTCGGTGGTTGATGACGGGCAGATCAATATGGCGCCCAATGACACGGCGTTGCGTGCGGCGCGTGATGCTATGAACGGATGGGACCCCACGGGCGGCGCTTTGTTCTTTTATAATCCGGCCAAAACACAAAATCGATGGATACGGTCGCGGCCGGTTGTACTCACAATCGGCGAGCATGTTTTCTGTAAATAAGGAGAAGCATTATGAAAAAAATCCACAAAACAATCGCGGCGGTGACGGCAGGTGTGTTGATACTGGGCTTGTCCGTCTATGCCATCGTGCTGCACAACGAGCGCAATGCACTCAAAAGGCAGGTGACGTCCATCTACACACGGGCGTTTGATGAGCTGCTGACCGATATGTCGAGCCTTGAGGCCAAGCTTTTTAAGCTTGAGGTGGCAAACAGCTCTAACCAACACGCAATGCTGCTGATGGATGTGTGGCGTCAGGCGGGAGAAACAGAGAGTGCCATCGCATCGCTGCCGGTCTCTTTTGAGGGAACCTGCACGCTGACACAGTTTGTCAACCGAACGGGCGATTACTGCCATATGCTGTCCCGCAAAATCGCACTGGGTGAGGCGCTCGCCGATGAAGACTTTGAGCAGCTGCGATCGATGGGCGAAACATGCCGCGAGGTTTACGCAGCACTTGATGAAGTGTGGCGCAATGGCGGTTATCCGGATGAGGCCGGTTTTTTGTCGAGTGTTTATATGTCGGCTCAGTCCGAATCAGCCAATCTAGATTTTGCGAATCAGCAATTTCCGCGGCTGATTTATGACGGCCCCTTCTCCGAGAGCACTGAAGACAGAAATCCGCAGGCACTGCGCGGGCTTGGCGAAGTGACCAGCGAAAAAGCGGCACAGGCGGCAGCCAAATTCCTTGAAATAGATGTGAGTGCGCTGACGCTCTCGCAGGAGTGCAACGGTGATATTCCCTGCTATACATTTACCGGAGAAAAGCAAGGCGTTGCTTTTTCAATACAGATTACCAGAAAAGGCGGCAAGGTGCTTTGGTATATGAGCCAGCATGACGGCGGTATCTCGGCTGTGCCCACCGATGAGAAATACGGGCAGCTCTCCCAAACAGCTCAGCAGTTTCTGCGCGACAAAGGATATGGCGAAAGCGCACCGAGCTATGCGCAATTCTACAACGGTCTTGCGGTTATCAATCTGGCACCCTTGGAGAACGATATTGTGCTCTACCCCGATTTGATCAAGGTATGGGTGGACATTCCCACCGGAAGGGTGATGGGCTTTGATGCCAACAATTATCTGATGTCGCACAAAAGGCGCGGCATCATGGAGCCTGATTATTCAAAAGAGCAGGCGCAGGAAAAAATCAATAAAAATCTTCAGGTGGAAAACGTGCGGCTCGCGCTGATACCGCTTGAATCGGGCGAAGAGCGCCTCTGCTGGGAGTTCACCGGCACACACAAAGAACTCGAGTTTTTGATTTATATCAACGTAAAAACCGGCGTGGAAGAGGACATACTGATCATACAGCACACCAACGAAGGCACACTGGTGATGTAGCAGCGATAAAAGCCCTTCTGTGCAAACGGCAGGCTTTGCTTGTCGAAAAACCTTCGGTTTTCCGCCAGTTCACCGGTTTTGTACGCTACGCCTTGTTCCTCGCTTTGCTCGAAACGGCGCAAAACCGCAAGGTGTGGGCTGCACGTGCATAGCCTGTGTTGCCCACATATTTATATTTATTACTTTTTTGACAGCCTAGGCCCTGCTGTGCAAACGGCAGGGCTTTTTGCTGTGCGTCCACAAAACCATATATATACAAGAAACACATTGGCGTGTATAATGCAATAAGTAGTATGGGCGGGTGCTTATGGATGGTTTAATTTTCGGAGAAAAAACATACGAAGCAAAGGCTGAAAATGCCACCCGTATCATCGGGGCGGTCTTTTTCGTCGCAAACTTTATGATGCTTGCTTTGCAGATGCTTATGTCATCGCGTATCAAGGAAGAACTGGGGTGGGAGTCACACCCGAATGATGTCATAAATCTCTCGATTACTTGTTTGATAGCAGCTTCATATATAAGCGTATGCGTTGTTGGCATAACGGGATGGCTTGTTGTCAAAAGGCGCTATAAGGAACGAAAACAAACCGACAGCATTGAAAAAAAGACAGAAATAATCAATCAGAAGGTGTGGGCTGCTTTTTATGCATCCATAGTTGCATTGATGGTTTCTTTTGTGCTCATGCATTATGCTTCTTTAACCATAAGTAATGCGCACCAACTGACAGACTCAATGGTACTGCTTGGGATGACCTGGCCTATTTTGGGCAGCGGCATTCTCGGCATTATTGTGGGCTTATTATGTGTATGGCAATACAAAAAGAAAACAATATTGAACCTATACAAAGAACTAAGAGAAAATGAATGCAAAGGCACTTTGGAAGAAGCTATATCAAAGCAAGGAAAGATAAATTGAAATGAACGAATAGCAGGAGGCCATGATGCTTAAGATAATCTCTAAATCGTTTTTGTGCTTCGCGGCACTCATCGCTGGCTATTGGGTTATAACGGGCGTGGTTCAGATGATCTACAATATTGAGAATCCGTATTTGACGAGACTCGTTTTTGAATTATTCCGCACCCCTATGCTGCCTGCGTTGCTTGCTATTGGCTATAGCTTGATGATGTTGTGTTTATTAAAGAACGAAGAAAACAGAAATAAGATTATGCTGATTAACATAGCTGTCATCATTGCGCTAACGGTTTTGTACATCATCATTTTCACATTCGAACACGCGTTTATTCAGTCAATTTTGATTGCATCATGCTTGTCACTTCTTCTCATGTGGATTATTCACCAAATGAAAAGCCTTCGAAACAAGCATGAGGATACTAAAAATGATGCGAAAAAAGCGTTATTACAAAACCAAAATTTAAAGAATCAATTGAGGGCATTATTTCTGTCTATTATCTGTTTTCTGGCTTTGTTATTGGTGTTTTGGCTGATGCGTTATCTTTATCATATTCAAACCCCTTTTATCAGCATCATCAGCATAGTATTATGGTCTGCCGCAGCTTTTTGCTATGCGTTTACATTGTACCGAATCTTTCTTCTCAATAATCGTGACTGGATGTCATCGTTATTATTGAATGGCCTGTCGCTGATGTTGATCTCGGCATTTTTGCTCACTCTGCCTGGGTTGCTGCCGTACCATATCAATACAACGTTTATCAAATATTCTTCATATTTCGTTGAGCCCTTGAGCATTGTCGGAACACTGACCCTTGTTCTTGCTTTTGTATTCAACGGTTTAAAGAAAAGCGAGCAAATGCACGCAGTCGGAACAAAGCAAATCTGGACAATGATTGCGAAATCCGCAGCAAGCTTATGCGTGTTGCTATTGGCTGCATTTTGTTTTTATGAGTTATCGGAGTTCATAAACTACAAGTATAAAGAATTATTAATTTGGTTACTGTATACGTTTGTGTTCTCATATTCGCTGTGGTATGTTTTGGCGCTGGGGTATGGATTAATGCAATATCTTTTGTTTCGAAAGCATAAACGATTAAAAAGAATAATGATATTGAATACATGTGTGATTGTTTTTGTATTTTTAAGAGGATTGTTTACAACACTAACTTTAGCATTGGTGAATATGATGATTGTTGTTCCCAGCACAATTTTGTTGGCATTTATGTTTGATTATATTCTATGCAAAACATATGATCAACCTAGAGGATTATCAACAAAGACGACGGTTAATATTTTTTACATAATTGGCAAACTGCTTTTATGCTATATAATGCTTGCCGTCTTGGCTGTTTTTGCGCAGAATATGAGAGAAGCATTATTTGATGTTTGGTTTGGAATTTTCGGATTGACTGCATCAGAAATGATTCCTTTTTTGGTAATGATACTGTATGCGTCTATTGTATATCTGATGATAAGACAATACCATCGCTGGCAGCTTATTGTGGTTATCAACGCGGTTTTTGTTATGGCTGGATGGGCATTTACCTTTATGATACCCGCTAGCGGTTTGTCGCTGCCCCTATCTATAAGCGTTAATGCAGCTTTCATATCAGTTGCGCTTATGTTTTTATTTAAGAATGCCGAAAAGTACGGACAGAAAACGCAAAATCAAAACAGATTGATACCAGCTAAGGGAATATGCGATGCAAATGATATGACATGAGTCTTTTTTGGCGTTCAGGTGTTTGATGCCATCAGCTGCCCTATTTATGCGTTTATGATTTGACGGCTGGTGGCTTATTGTTTTGCAGTGCTCAAAAATAATGGATATTATAAAGACGCGGTGCAAGCCAAATAACGACCATCAAGCCAACCAAAGCTTGATTTATTCATCCGTGGATAGTATTGTTGTTTTATGTCGCAACGGTGTGCAATAGAGTGTTTGACACGGAGGGAAAATATGGCGCAAAATGATCAGAAGAAAAAAGGGGAACCGATCCCTTTAAAAATGAAGATACTGCTGCTGTTAACCGGCATACTTTTGGTCGTGTGGCTGGTGTTTTATTTGACGGGTATTCTCAATGATCTGCCAAAGCTCACGCAGTATATCATTAATATTGGAATGAGTCTCACAATGATCGGCCTGATGCTTGTTTATTTCATACTCGATACAGGCAGAAGCAAATAGCGATAACGTGCACTGTATTTTTCGCAATACAAAAAAGAGCGCGGCCACGCTCGATGTTGTTTTATTCGTATAGATATAGTATATGGGCAAAAACGGGCTATACCCGCCTGAGCCTCGGAGGGGCATGCAGCCCATTCATAAACGCATACGCTTATTCTGCCTGTCTTTTTGCGATCATTTCTTTGGTTTTCATCAGCCGAATCAGGCTGCCGCGTTCGTTCTCATCAAGCTTCATGCGTATGTATTTGATCGTTTCCTGAAGCTGCGGTATCATCACGTATTCCAGCGCGTTTACGCGCCGACGCGTCTTTTCAATTTCGTCGGCCAGCATGTTGCATGTTTTCTCAAGCTCGGCCAGCTCCACCATCAGCGGCAGCACGCGTGAGAGCTCCGCCGTGGCGTGGTCAAGCTCGGCCGAGGTGCTCATCAGCCCATACGGGAAAAAGCTTTGCTTGCGTTCTTTTTCAGAATAGCCGATTTTGGGTACGTTGACGCTCATGATATTGGCCTCAGACAGATTGAGCGTTACCTCGCGTACAGGATAGATCAGCGCTTCGTCCATCGTTTCCCGGCTCATCGCAACGCGGGCCAGCACAAAACCGCGCAGCGCCACAACCAGCGCCGCCTCCACATTTTGACGCAGCTCCTTGTTGCGGCGAATCAGCAGCAGAAAAATGCGCACCATCTCGTCGCGTTTGTCTTTTAACAGCTTGTGTCCACGCGATGCAGTGACAAGGCGCTTTTTAAGCTTTGTCAGCTGCATCCGTGTGGGATTCACCCTCAGCAAAGCCATGGCTTAATCCTCATCCGGTGGCAGGTATTTTTCGATATACGCATCCTTGATGCGCTTAAGCTCCGCCTTGGGCAGTATTTTGAGCAGCTTCCAGCCAAGGCTGAGTGTTTCTTCGATCGTTCGATTTGTTTCATAGCCCTGCGAGACATATTCACGCTCAAACGCATCCGCGAATTTGGCATACAGCTTGTCGGTATCCGATAATGCGGCTTCGCCCAGTATCACGGAAAGCTCTTTGGCATCCTTGCCGCGCGCGTACGCCGCGAAAAGCTGATTCATCGTATCCGCGTGATCCTCGCGCGTTTTGCCTGCGCCGATGCCCTTGTCCTTCAAGCGCGAGAGAGACGGCAGCACATCGATGGGCGGCGTGAGCCCTTTGCGCAGCAGCTCGCGCGATAATATGATCTGGCCCTCGGTGATGTAGCCGGTCAGATCGGGTATCGGATGCGTCTTATCATCCTCAGGCATCGAGAGTATCGGTATCTGCGTGACCGAGCCTTCACGCCCCTTGATGCGTCCGGCGCGCTCGTACATGGTGGCCAAGTCTGTATACAGATAGCCGGGGTAGCCGCGCCGTCCGGGCACTTCCTTTCGGGCCGCCGAGACTTCGCGCAGCGCTTCGGCATAGTTGGTGATGTCGGTGATGATAACCAGCACATGAAGCCCTTTTTCGTAAGCCAAATATTCCGCAGCCGTCAATGCCATGCGCGGCGTGGAGATACGCTCGATGGCAGGGTCGTCCGCGAGATTGATGAAAAGCACGGTGCGGTCGATCGCACCCGTCTTTTTGAAATCGCTGATGAAAAAGTCGGCCTCTGCGAATGTGATGCCCACAGCGGCAAACACAACAGCAAAGCCGCCCTCGCTGCCAAGCACCTTTGCCTGACGTGCGATTTGCGCCGCCAAGTTGGCATGCGGCAGGCCGGAGCCGGAAAACACAGGCAGCTTCTGGCCGCGCACCAATGTGTTGAGCCCGTCAATCGCGGATATGCCCGTTTGTATGAATTCTTCGGGATAGTCACGTGAAGCGGGATTGATTGGCGCGCCGTTGATGTCCATACGCTTTTCAGGTATGATGGCCGGTCCGCCGTCCATCGGCTCTCCCATACCGTCAAAAACACGGCCCAGCATGTCATATGAAACGGCTAGCTCGATGCTGCGTCCCAAAAAACGCGCCTTGGATGTGGCGATCTTGAGCCCCTGCGCGCTTTCAAAAAGCTGCACAAGCGCTTTGTCTGCGTTGATCTCGAGCACCTTGCCGCGGCGCACCTCGCCGTCCTGCTGAACGATTTGAACCAGCTCATCGTATTTGACGCCTTCAACGCCCTCAACAAGCATCAAAGGGCCGACAACCTCGCTGATCGTACGGTATTCCTTAAGCAATATGGATCCCACCTTCCTCGTAAAGCGCCGACATTTGTGACTCGAGGCTTTCCCGAATCTTTGCATATTGAGCGGATACGTCTTCCTCAGCCACATACTTGGCGCGGCCGATATCTTCTCGGATTGTCATCGCGGTGATTTTGGAAAACGGAGCGCCCGCGTCCAACGCCCTATCGCCCAGCTCGCCCCATTTGAGTATCAAATCAAGCATGCCGTACTGCTTTTCTAAAGATGTATAGGTATCGGTTTCATGAAACGCGTTCTGGTGCAGATAGTCTTCGCGTATCGAACGCGCTGTTTCCAGCTTTAATCTGTCTTTCAGCGAGAGCGCGTCCACACCCACAAGCCGAACGATCTCTTCGAGCTCGGCTTCCTCCTGCAAAAGCTGCATCGCCTTGGTGCGCAGCTTGACGAATTCGTGCGACACATTCGAGTCGAACCAGTCGGTCAAGCCCTCCACATAAAGCGAGTACGACAATAGCCAATCGATCGCAGGGAAATGGCGCTTATATGCCAACTGATCGGATAAGCCCCAAAAAACCTTGACGATACGCAGCGTGGCCTGTGAGACAGGCTCGGAAATATCGCCGCCGGGCGGTGATACCGCGCCAATGGCAGTGATGGCGCCAATGCGCCCCTCTGTCCCCATTGTTTTGACAACACCGGCGCGTTCGTAGAAGCCTGCCAGCCGCGAAGCAAGATAGGCGGGATAGCCTTCGTCGCCAGGCATTTCCTCAAGACGGCCCGACATCTCGCGCAAAGCCTCCGCCCAGCGCGATGTGGAATCCGCCATGATGGCCACTTTATAGCCCATATCGCGGAAATACTCGGCGATTGTGATGCCGGTATAAATCGACGCTTCACGCGCCGCCACCGGCATATCGGATGTGTTGGCGATCAGCACGGTGCGCTTCATCAGCGGCTCGCCGCTGCGCGGGTCCTTCAGCTCGGGAAATTCCATCAGCACGTCTGTCATCTCGTTGCCGCGCTCGCCGCAGCCCACATAGACGATGATGTCGGCATCGGCCCATTTGGCAAGCTGATGCTGAACAACCGTTTTGCCGCTGCCAAAAGGCCCGGGAACAGCCGCCACTCCGCCTTTGGCAATCGGGAACAGCGTATCGATAACGCGCTGACCGGTGATCATCGGCTCTTCCGGCGGCAGCTTTTCTGCAAAAGGACGACCGCGCCGTACCGGCCATTTTTGCAGCATCGGTATATCGATCGTATCGCCGTCTGCCGTTTTGAGCTTGGCCACAGGCTCGGTAATCGTGGCCTGCCCGTCAGCGAGCCACTCCAAAGTGCCCTGCGTGCCGGGCGGCACCATGATGTAGTGGCGCACCAGCTTTGTTTCCTGCACATAGCCTAAAAAATCGCCCGTTTTAACGGCGGTGCCTGTTTTGGCGGTGGGTACAAACGCCCACTTCTTGTCGTGGTCAAGCGCCGCAGGGCTGACACCGCGGCTGATGCGGTCTCCCGCTAGTTCTCGTATTTTATCGAGCGGCCGCTGAATGCCGTCGAATATGGACGCAATCAACCCCGGCGCGAGCTCCACAGAGAGCGGATTATCAGTGGTATACACGACCTCGCCGGGCCCCAAGCCGCTTGTCTCCTCATAAACCTGTATCGAAGCCATCTCGCCTCGAAGCTCGATAATCTCACCGATCAGCTTTTTCTCGCTGACACGGACGACGTCATAGATTTTGCTTTCGGCAAGCCCTTTTGCAACGATCAGCGGGCCGGAGACCTTGACAACTTTGCCTTCCATAAATATATCCTTCCTGTCGTGATGATTGTTAATCCTGATCCAGCAGTATGTCCACACCGATGGCCTTTTCCACATTCTCGTGTATGCCCTGCATACCAAAGCCTGTGGTGCCGCGGTTTCCAGGTATCGGTATAATCGCGGGATATGGCGATGTTTTATACCGCTCTATCGTTTCGGCAGCCTCTTTGGCCGCCTGTTCAGTCACAAAAATAATGGCGTAGCCGCTGGTCGCCAAGCGATTGATCACACGGGTGACATCATCGCCCACAGCAGGGCAAACGTCGATACCCAGTGTTTTGAATCCGATGATACTGTCTGTGTCGCCCACAACACCGATTTTGTTCATAATCCGTCCTTATAGTATCAGTTCTTTGAGCCGGGCCGAGACGATATCCGGCTCGATACCGCCCTGCTTGGCCGTCATCACCAGACGAATGGCCGCCGCTTCGCGCTGTTTGGCGATGTAGTAGCCCATCAGCGGCCCGATGCCGAAAAGCTCGAAACGGTGCTTGCGCAAAAGTGCCGTCAGATAATCATCCCGTGCTTTTTCCATCATATAAAGGCTGCCGTTTTTAAGATATTGATCGAACGCATCAGCCAGTATATCCACATAGCCGCCCTTTGCTGCCGCTGCCAAAAAAGCTTCATCGGAAACATCAAAAGCATCGGTCAGCGTACGCTTGCTAATGCGTCCGCCCCTCAGGCACGCACGGTCGAAAGTGGCTTTGTCTGCTTTCGCGGCCCGTACGCGCAGCAGCGCGATTATATTGGTCATATCAAAATATGCCGTAAAATAATCGCTGACGAGCGGATCTCCAAGCTTTTGAGTCAGCAATTCAATTTCCTTCGCATAGGCACGATCCAGCGCAACGCCGATGATGGATGCATCTGAGGCGATCGCAAATTGCTTGTCGATGTATGCGAGCGCTTCTTTCATCGTATCGGGTAAATCAATATAGTTGTTTTCCGCGATCGCACGCGAAAGCGTCTCGATGCTGATATTGCCCGGATGGAGCGATTGATCCTCAAGCGTCTCGTCACGCATCAGCAGCTTGATGATCACCTTCAAATTCTGATAATCACGCTCGGCGCGCATGATGCGCGTGAACAGATCGTTTGGTGAAAGCGTCTCAAGCAATGTGTCGGTTTCAAGCAGCTCTTTCTCGATCAGCAGCTCAAAATCATTCTGGGATAAGCCATGGCCGTATCCGAGTTCGAAAAGCAGCCGCATCGCGGCACCGTAATCGTCAGCCTCAATCAGCCGTCCCATTTTTTCTTTTGTGATCAGCTTTTGCTCGAGCGCTTTGACGCGTGCCGATGCAAAAGGGTAGCTGCTGGATGCCTTGGTCATTCAAACCCCTTATATCATTCAAATAATACGGCAGCTATGGCCGTTTCCTGCTGCTGCCAGATTTCTTCAAGCAGGGCTTCAAGCGATACGTCGATTTCCAGCCCGCCGTTGATATAAACAAAACCGCCGCGCATATCGCGCTTCTGTGGCAGTAACGCAACCGCGCCTTTGCCGGTGGCTTTATGAAGCGCACTGTTGACTTCGCTTATAAAGGCCGCATCAATGTGCTTTTCATTCGCCGAAATAACGATGCCGCCTTCACCATCGGGCGCGCAGGCCAGCAGCCGCTGGCGCATCAGCTTTAAATAAGCGGCTTTATCAAGCGAACAAAGCATATCAAGCGCACGCGCTTTGGTTGCTGCCATGATCTCCTGCTTGGCGGCAAGAAGCTGCTTTCTGTGCTCCAGATCGTAAACAGCCTCAAGGCGCTTTTGATTCTCGCGTATCGCATCGTTTGCCATACGCTCAATTTCAGCCTTGCGCTTTTCGATGGCCCGGTTGGTCTTCTCTTTCAGCTCACGCTTTTTTTGCTCCGCTTCCTGCCAATAGCTTTGGGCGTCGCGCTGCGCGTCTGATATGATTTTATCGATCAGCTTTTGTGCGTCAGCCAAATGTGTTCACGTCCTTTTTATGATGCTTGGCCCAAAAGGATCACAAGCATCGAAATCAGCAGTGCGAATACAGCATAGGTTTCCACGAGAATGGCCATTGTGATGGCCTTGCCTTGCTCTTCGGGACGCTTGCCGATCATCGCAATGCCTGCCACAGCCGTTTTGCCTTGAGCGATTGCCGAGTACAAACCGACAAGAGCCGTGGGCAGCGCGCCAAAGAAGTAAAGCCAGCCCTGAGCCGCAGAAGCGGGCTCGCCGCCGATTACGCCGTTGAAAAGCAGTATCAAGAATGCCACGAGCAGGCCGTAGATACCCTGTGTGCCGGGCAGCACCTGCAGCACGAGTGCCGAGCCGAAACGGTCGGGCTCTTCGGCGACAAGGCCGGCCGCAGCTTGTCCTGCCAGACTGATGCCTTTGGCTGATCCGATACCCGCAAGGCCAATCGCCAGCGCGGCGCCAAAAGTTGATATGATCATGCCAAAATACTCACCAAAAAAATCAGCCATAGATGTTCCTCCTCAAATCGTTTCCGATTGCTATCATTATCCGCAAAAAGCGGCATTACTCAACGATCCTGTGATGACGCGTACGCAACGTAAGCGGGTTGAATGTGCGGCCGTCGCCCTCATAAAACTTATTGAAAAACTCGATGTATTGCAAGCGCGCCGTATGCACGAAGGCGCCCAGCGTGTTGATGGCGATGTTGAACACATGCCCCACTGTGAGCACCACAAGGCCAAATACATACAGTATCGCGCTGTCCATCAGCAGGCCTGCGATGGTGTTGAACACCATGGCGATAACGGTGGTGGCAAGACCCATGCCGAATATACGGCAGTAAGAGAGTATATCGCCAAGGTAGCCCGTTACGCCGTAAAGGCTTGATAACCCGCCGACTATTTTTTTCAGCACGCCTTTTTTGTGCCGCCCTTGTGTGAAAAGCAGTATCGCCGCGCCCGCAAGCGCCATGTATGTGCCCACAGTGCCAATAATACCGCCAAGCATCAGCATGATACCGCCGCTGATCAAAAGCACCCAGGAAAACCGATCGCATATCGCATCGAATACACGCCCGCGCCGTATGTCGATAACCATGCCTGTAATCAAACCGGTGAAGATGTGCAGCACGCCGATGCCCAGGCACAGCACAAGCATCAGCAGCGCATCATTCGCATTGCTGAGCGGATTGATGACATAGGGTATGCCCTCGATGCTCAAAATATTGCCAAAGAACACGCCCCACAGCGATGTCGAGATGCCGCATATCATCACCACTGTTGTGATTTTGCGGAACATGCCTGTCGGTTTTTTAAAGCGCAGCAGCAAAAGCGCGCCGATCGTCAGTATAAGGCCGTAAACCACATCCGCCATCATCATACCGAAAATAATAAAGTAGAACACCGCCACCAATAAGTTTGGATCAAAGCCGCGTGAATAGGGTACCGAGTACATGCTGGTGACCGCTTCAAAAGGCGAAACGACCTTTGGATTCGACAGCGCCGTAGGCGGCGTTTCGTCATCAGCGGGCTCGCGGAAGCTGATAAACGCTTCGGGCGCGGCATCAAGAACGGCTTTTTCAATGCGTGCAGTATCCTCGGCGATTGCCCAGCCTTCCATCGCAAAGGCGCTGCCTGTCTCGCCCAGCTTTTCAATACAGCGCTCACGTGCAATTTCGGTCAGCAGATAGTCCTCCACCAAAAAGAGCAGCTGTTTATGCTGTGAATACTTTTTGGCCTTTTCCTCATGCTCGTGCATCTCGTGCGAAAGCGCTTCAAGCTCGCTGTCACAGTCGTGTATGATGTCGGCCGGTGTGCCAACGCTCTCTTTGCCGGGCACCTCGGATAAGCCGATGTATTTGAGCTCGCCCGTGAGGCGCTCGCGAATGCTGTTGTGCATCACCACATAGACGCTAAACAGGCCCTTACCAAAGCCAGCGCGTTCAAAGTATGCATTATCCGCATAGTCTGCACCTATCTGCACAAAGCCCTGCGCGCTCTCATCGGGCAGCGTGCCCATCAGGCTGGTGGTGTAAGTGCTCTCTCCCAGCGATTCAAGCGGTATATCAAAGGAAGCGAAAGGCTCCATCTGCGCCATGCGGTTCACAAGACGCTGACGGCGTGTTTTGAGCGCTGCCATGTCGCTCTGGAACTGTTTGATCTTATCGATGATTTGGTGCGTTTCGCTCTCGCTTAATAGAGCATCCTGAAGTGTTTGAAGCGAAACCTGCGGCTTCGGCGCGAAAAACGAAGGCTTTTCATCATCATAAAGGCGGATGGTGTCCAAAGCCGCACGTACATCGCAAAGCTGCGCCTCCAGCTGCGCGAGACGCAAAGGAGAAGAGGCAGCGGCTAAGCCTTCAAGACTGCTTGAAACAATCTCGATGGCGCCAAGCGTTTGAATGGATTTGAGCAGCGCGTCCTTGCTGTCCCGGTGCGCCACCAAAGCCATCTTTTTCATCCCCAATATGGCCATGCTGCTATAGTATCCCCTTCAAACAGGCTTGAGCTGCCTGATCAATTTTTTTTGTGGCAGCGGCTTTGAGTGCATCACATGCCGCGGTGCGTTTTTGCTGCTCGGCATCAAGTGCCGCACGTGCCTGCTTGCGTGCCGCATCTACCTTTTCAAGGCTTTCGTGCCGCGCTTGCGTGAGCAGCTCGTTTTGTATCTGTTCACATTCTTTGGCCGCGGTTTTCAGCGCATCTTTGGCCGCAATGGACGCCGTGCGGCGTATTTCGTCCGCATTTTGCTCGGCGTCTTTGATCTGATTCAAAACTTCAATTGCCATACGCTCTCCTATTTGGTGCCAAACAGTCTATCTCCCGCATCACCAAGGCCGGGCACAATGTAGCCATGATCGTTCAAGTGATCATCAACCGCGGCGACGAAGATATCCACATCGTTGTGGGCGTTCTGAACAGCTTTGATGCCTTCGGGCGCGGCAATCAGACAGACCAGCTTTAAGTTCTTCACGCCGTGGTCTTTCAAAAGCTGTATCGCGCCGTTGGCGCTGCCGCCCGTGGCCAGCATCGGATCGACAATGATCATGTCGCGCTCGGCGACATCGGTGGGCAGCTTGCAGTAATACTCGACTGGCATTAGCGTATCCGGATCGCGGTAAAGACCGATATGACCAACCTTAGCCGCTGGCACGAGTGAGAGTATACCCTGAACCATGCCAAGTCCGGCACGCAGTATCGGTACAATACCGATGGTTTTGCCGGATATGACTTTTGTTTTTGCCTTGGCGACAGGCGTCTGAATCTCCACTTCCTTGAGCGGCAAATCCCGCGTGACCTCATACGCCATCAGCATGGCTATCTCATCCACGAGCTCGCGAAAGTCTTTTGTTCCGGTTGTTTTGTCTCTGATCAGCGAGATCTTGTGCTGAATAAGCGGGTGATCCGTCACCACAAGTTTGCCCATATCAAGCGCCTCCGTTTTTTAAATAATCATTCCCCAATAAGCGTCGCTTATTATGAAGAGCATAAAAAAGAGAAACGGGTTACCGCTCCTCCAAATTCATCACTTTTTGTATTCTTTCCTGATGCCGCGGTTCATTGGAGTAAGCCGTACCCAAAAAAGCATCGACGATCTCGAGCGCAAGCCCTTCGCCGATGACCCGCTCACCCATCGACATCACATTCGCATCGTTATGCGCGCGTGTGGCTTTGGCGGAAAACACATCACCCAGCAGTGCGCAGCGTATACCGTTTATTTTGTTGGCAGCGATGGACATGCCAACGCCGGTGCCGCAGATGAGTATGCCATAATCTGCTTCATTGGAAAGCACAGCGCCGCAGACAGGCGTGGCATAATCCGGATAATCACTTGAGGAGGACTCATGCGCACCAAAATCGATGGTTTTGATGCCTTTTTTCTGTAAATGTGCAATCACAGCAGATTTTAAGCACAGGCCGCCGTGGTCGCTTCCAAGCGCAATAATCATGTCAGTATCCTTTGAGGTTTTGCGTGCTTTTCTTGAATAAGGATATCAAACATAGAAAGAAAAATCAACCGAAGAATGGACAAGGCAAAGCCGCGTGCGATGAATTGATATATTTTTTTCACAAGGTATTGACCTTCCACAAGGAGGAAGGTATACAATGAAGCAAAATCAGGCGGAGGCGTATATGAAAATCAATGAAGTCGAACAAATCGTCGGCATCACCAAGCGTAATATCCGCTTTTATGAAAAGCAAGGGCTGCTGCTGCCATGCCGAAACAGCGCGAACGGCTACAGGGATTATACCGATGAGGACATTGCGGCGCTCAAAAAGATCAAGCTGCTGCGCAAGCTGGCCGTACCGATCGATGAAATCCACAAGATGCAGACAGGCATGCTGACAGCGACGGATGCGCTTAAAAGACACTTGATCAAGCTTGAGCGTGAAAGCAAAAACATCGATATGCTTAAAAAACTTTGTTCTGTGATGTCCGCGGAAGATAAGAATCTTGACACGCTTGATCCGGATGTTTATTTGGAGAAGATGGCGCGTATGGAAAAGGAGGGAATCAAATTCATGAACATTAAAAACAAAGATCAGAAGAAGATGATGGTGTCTTCTGTGATGGCGGCGGGTGTGTTCATCGCATTTATGGCAGCGCTGCTTGGACTGCTGCTGTTTGCGTTTTTATCCGAAGGCGATGTGCCGCTTGTGGTGATGGTATTGATACTGGTGTTTCCCGCCGTGGCAATCATCGGCGTGGCACTGGCGTTGAAACAAAGAATGAAAGAAATCAAGGAGGGTGAAGAAAATGCTGCTGCTCAATATTGACCGTATTCCGGGGAAGGAAATCGAAGCAATCGGTATCGTAAAAGGAAGTGTGGTGATGTCCAAACACTTCGGAAAAGACTTTATGGCAGGCATGAAAACGCTTGTGGGCGGTGAGATTAAAGGCTATACCGAAATGCTCAACTCATCGCGCCAGATTGCCGTTAAGCGCATGGTGGACGAAGCACAAGAGCTCGGTGCCGACGCGGTGATCAATGTGCGCTATGCCACGTCATCGATGATGCAAAGCGCGGCCGAGGTGATTGCATACGGCACCGCGGTCAAAACGAAGTAACGAAACAGAGAGGCTCACATGAATAAGAATCCCGTTTCGACAGGAAAAAGAATCGGTCTGTTTCTTTTGCTGACGTTTGCGATCACATTCGCATTCGAGATCATTGTGCTGCCAAAACTGATCATGATGCCGCAGCTTGGCTCTGTGGCCACACTGATTGTGGGCTCCGTGATGCTTATCCCTGCCATTTGTGTGGTTTTAACGCGGCTAATCACCAAAGAAGGTTTTCGGGATGCGTGGATTCTGCCCAATTTCAAAGGGCACATTCGCTATTATCTGATGGGCTGGCTGCTGCCGATCGTGCTGATTGTATTGGGTGCCGTGTTTTATTTCGCAGTCATCCCCGGCAGCTTCGATCCCAGTATGGGCTATTTGAAGCAAATCAGCGCTGCGCAAGGTGTTGCCTTTGAGCCCGAGCAGTCTGAAATTTTGGGGGGCATTGTATTGGCGCTGCTGCTGGCACCGGTGCTCAATATCATCACAGCCACCGGAGAGGAGTGGGGATGGCGCGGCTATCTGCTGCCAAAGCTGATGGAAAAGCTCACGATCATCCCGACGCTGCTTGTAAGCGGCGTGATCTGGGGGCTTTGGCATGCGCCGCTGATAGCCATTCTCGGCCACAACTATGGCTTTGGCTATGCGGGCTACCCCGCAACAGGTATACTCGCGATGTGCGCCTTTTGCATCGCACTGGGAACGCTGTTCTCATATATAGCGCTGAAAACGCGAAGCTGTTTACCGGCATCAATCGCCCATGGTACGCTGAATGGCTTTGCCGCAATTGGCTTTTATTTAACGCCGGGCATACAGGCGATCGATCCTTTTTTGGGGCCTGCGCCCACGGGGATTATCGGCGGAGCGGGTTTTGTGATTGTGACGGTGGTGCTGGCCATGGTGATGGTGAGGGATCAGAGACGCGGCACATTGATTGCACCGCTTCGGGTACAAAAGAATACGGCTGGTATTGCTGCATAGAAAACGCATATCTGTGGGCAGAGGTAGTCAAGTCTCTGCCCATTTTTCTTTACTTTTCCGTATATGCTGATTATACTATTCACGATAAGCGCGGCAGCTTGCTGCGCGGCGAAACGGAGAGGATATTGTGAAGAGCAATTATGATATTGTCATCAAAATCGGTTCGATGGCGCTGATACGCCGTGATGACGGCGATATCGATTACAACATATTTTCGCGGCTTGGGCGGTCATTGCGGCCGGGCATGCTGCTAGTCAGCTCAGGTGCGACGGAAATCGGGCGCATCGATTATTTAAAGCGGCACGGCAAAGAGCTTAAGGGCGATGATGAAGATGTCAAAACCGATTATGCCGCACAGGGGCAGGCGATACTGATGGAAAACTACCGGCAGTTTATCAGCCCGGGCTATTCGGTGCGGCAAGTGCTGCTTGAGCACAGCCATTTTAACGACGCGGAGAAAAAAGAGCATATATACCGGCTGCTGATGCGCGCGCCGGAGCAGCACGCGATACCGATCATCAACTACAACGACCCTGTTTCCAGCGAGGAAAACCGCAAGATGGAGCTGCGAAAGATCGGCAACGGCGGCCGCAAGGTGGTGGAATGCGTGGACAACGATGAGACAGCAGCTGTGGTGGCAATGCTCGTGCGTGCCCAAACGCTGGTGCTGCTGACATCGGTAAATGGTATATACCGCGATCCGGATGATGCCGCAACGCTGATTGAGCAGATCACCGCTGGCAGCGCGGATGAGCTTGAGAAAAAGGTGACGGAAGCAATGGCTTGCTGCAAGGGCGCTTCGCGCGCGGGTGCGCAGGGCGCGGCGGCCAAGCTTTTCTACTCGCTCGGCCCCGCAAAAGCGGGCACAACGGTTTATATTTCGCACGCAGACAACAAAATTGACGATATCATATCGGGCAGAGCCAAGAGCACGCTGATTGGTTTAAAGTAAGAGAATGATTATTTGGGGAGAGCGCAGAGTCTCTCCTCTTTTCATATCCGCATTTATCTGCTTAATGGTTATACTTTGCGTACACTTGCGGTGCAAATCCCCGTTGCTGCCTAGCACGGCGCATGATAGAATAACGGCGATATGAATGCCAAAAACGCGCGGTATACAGTTCATTTCTTTATTGCGGCGCTGCTTGTTGTCTATGCGTATGCGCTTGTTTATCAGGCGATCGGGCAGGACATTCTTTCACACAGCAAATATGATGCGTATACGCTGCAGGCCAAGGCGTGGTGGAATGGGCGTGTGGATGTTCCCGGCCCCGCTTGGGAGATCGCCGAATACGGCGGCAGATACTATGTCAGCTTTCCGCCGTTTCCGAGCGTGATACAGTTTTTGCTCTATCCGATATTCGGCTCAAAAACGCCCGATAATCTTGTGAGCACGCTTTTTGGGCTGGCTGCGTTTGTGCTGATCTACCGGCTGATGATGCGGCGCGGCAGCGGCGGGCTTGCATCGGCGCTGATGGCGCTGCTTTTCACACTCGGCTCCAATCTGTTTTATCTCTCGCTTTCTGGCTGGGTGTGGTATGCGGCGCAGACGCAAAGCTTTTTCTTCTCGGTGCTGGCGGTTTATCTGATACAAAGCCCACGGCGGCTGGCGTGGTACTTTGCTTTTTTAAGCCTTGGCATTGCGTTTGCGTGCCGCCCGTTTCAGATACTGTACACGCCGCTGCTGATCTATATGCTTTATGTGAACCTTGGTGAAGGATTCAAATCCATACTGCGGGGCGCAAAGTATGTGATGCCTCTTGCGGCAATGTGCCTTTGCGTTGTGGTCTACAATTATATTCGGTTTGACAATGTGTTCGAGTTCGGGCACAATTACCTCGAAGAATTCGCGCGAAAACCCCAGTTTTCACTGGCGTATGTCCCGGGGAATTTTCTCGAGATACTCAAGCTGCCGGGCACAAGCGCAAAAAGCTTTTGGCCGATGTTCAACGGCACGCTGTTCTTTCTTGTCAATCCGGCTTATGTGCTGCTGGCGGTGCGTTTTGTCAAATACCGCATCGGCGAGATGCAATATATTTATCTGCTGTGTCTGCTGATACATTTTGTGCTGATGCTGTCGCACAAGACGATGGGCGGCTGGCAGTTTGGCAGCCGGTATCTGGTGGATATGCTGCCGTTCATGCTGATGGTGATGCCTAGTGCCATAAAGCAAAAGAATTTCGTCGCATGGATTGGCACGCTGGCGGCTATGGGCATTGTGATCAATGTATGGGGAGCAATCTGGTTTTACACGGTTTTGTAGGGAGAATATATGCACATCAGCAGCCTGATACTCAAAAACTACCGCAGCTATCAAAGCCTGTCCGTTTCGTTTTCGGAGGGCATCAACATACTGCAAGGTCATAACGCGGCCGGAAAAACCAATGTGCTTGAAGCCATCGGTTTTCTGAGCATGGGCAAATCGTTCCGCACGCAGAAGGACACAGAGTGCATACGCGAAGGCAGCGAAACGGCATATATCAAAAGCACCATACAATGCGTAAAGGGCACGCTGGGCATTGAAGCGCAGCTTTCGGCGCTGGGCAAAAAAAGCCTGAAGGTGAACAATCAGATTGTGCGCAAAATGGGCGATCTTTTCGGCAATTTTATCGCCGTTGTTTTCTCGCCGGAGGATCTGAAGGTTTTAAAGGAGTCGCCTTCGCTGCGGCGGCGGTTTATCGATATCGAGATATCCAAGCTGCGCCCCGCCTATTTTTTTGATCTGCTGGAATACGGCAAGGCGCTCGCTCAGAAAAACGCGCTGCTCAAATCGCGTATGCCCGAGGCACAGCTCAAGAAGCTTATTGGCATATACAACGAGCAGCTTGCGCAGCACGGAGCGCGCATCATCGGAGCGCGGCAGCAATTTTTGCAGCGGCTTGATGATATCGGGCGCGGGCTGCACAGCAGCGTATCAGGCGGCGAGGCGCTTTCGCTGCGTTACAAATACAGCGCGGCGCCTGGCGACGCTCAAAACGCGCTGTTTGAGAAGCTCGAGAAATCATTGTCATCCGAAATTGAGCAGGGGTTTTGCCTTTACGGCCCGCACAGAGAGGATATCGCGGTACTCCTTGGCGGCAGCGAGATCAAAGCGTACGCGTCCCAAGGACAGATGCGCACCGCCATGCTCTCGCTCAAGCTTGCAACGTTTGAGATCGCACGCCATGATTTTGGCGAGAATCCTGTGCTGCTGCTTGATGATGTGTTCTCGGAGCTCGATGCGCAGCGGCAGTCCGCGCTGATCGAGCGCATACGCGGCGCACAGTGCTTTATCACAACCGCTGTACCGCTCAAATGCAGCCATGCCGTGGTATACGGCGTGGGCGGCGGCAAGGTTACATCAGCATCGTGATAAAAAAGCCTGTGCAAAACCCAAGCGCTGTGCACAGCGTCTTTTTTTGTTTGCGCTCAGCGCCGTTGTTGGCGGCCGGTATCAGCTCTTTAAGCGAAATATAAAGCATCGCGCCGCCAGCAAACGCGATACAGGCCGCGATCATTGCCCCGGAAATCTGGCCGAGCGCCGTGCCAAGCAGTGCCCCGCCCGCTGTCGGCAGGCCGGTGAGTGCTGCGAGTATGATCACGCGGCGGGCAGAGAGGCCCGAAAACCGGAGCGGCAAACAGGCAGCCACGCCTTCGGGCACGTTGTGCGCCAGCAGCAGCAGCGAGAGCGATAACGCAAACCGCTCGCCCCGCGCGAGTGCGGAGCCGATTGCGAGCCCTTCGGGCAGGTTATGCAGCGCGATCACAATGATCACCAGCAGGCCGGTGGCATAAAGCGATGGTTTATCATGACGCGCAATCAGCGGCAATAACAGCGCAAAAAAGGCGCTGCCTGCCACAGCACCGCCGCACATCACCAGCACGCCGCCAAGAGCCGCGCTTTCAGTGAACATATCGAAGAACACCACGGATATCATCATACCGCCCGCAAAGGCGATAAACGTGCGTGGGTCGGCGGCGCGTTTGCCGATGAGCAATGCCGCAGCGCCGCCCAGCACTGTGCCTGCCGTACCGACAACGGCACCGAGAATTAAGCTTTGCAGATACATCGCTTACCCCATGTGAATGTTATACGTCATGTATACGCGGTATGTGGCAGGTTATGCCGTGGATTTATTTATGGGGGCTCTGCCCTCATGCTCCCGCTCAAGGGATTCATCCCTTGAGAATCCCTTTGTGCCATAACGCTGCGCGTCATGGCGGGGTAATTAAAAGAGATATGTGAAGAAATCGATAAAGATGTGGAGATTGGCATTAATGAAAGGATAGATAAGTTATTTGAAAATTAAAAAAGCCGTCAGGCTTTTTTTGGTGGTTTCCAAAGGGCGTGCCCTTTGGCAGGGGTACGGGGACAGCGTCCCCGAAAAAAATCAAAGTCTATCAGCGCCCGAACAGCCGCGTCTTGTGCCTGCTCAGCACGAACAGCAGCGGCATGCCCAGCGCATAGCACGCGATGGCCTGCCCCGCGCCCACGTAAAGCATCGGCACCCAAAGCGGCACGTCGGTGAAATAGAGAAAGTGCAGCATGGCACCAATCGCCACAGCGTTAACCAGCACGGATGGCAGCGGCACCAGCCATTTGTTTTTGATCAGATACGTGAGCAGTGCGGCCACCAGCGTGGCAAGAGAGCCGAAAACCACATCGATAATGCCAAGAAAGCTAAATATGTTGGCAAGCGCGCAGCCGATAAACAGGCCGGGCACCGCCGCGGGCGTGAAAAAAGGCAGAACGCACAGCGCTTCGGAAACGCGCAGCTGCATCATGCCAAGCTGTCCGAAGCTTAACGGCGCAACCGCCATTGTCAGCGCAAAATACAGTGCGGCGATGATGCCGGTTTCCGCCATAAAGCGTACGGTGAATATCTTCTTTTTCATAATCAGCCGACCACCACGTTGGCAATGCGCCCGGGCACGATGATCATTTTGCGCACAGCCTTGCCCTCAAAAAGCGCCGTCAATTCAGGGCTGCTAAAAATCTGCTTTTCAATGTCTTCTTTTGTGGAGTCAGCGGATACAACAAACTTGCCGCGCACCTTGCCGTTGATTTGCAGTGCCATCTCGAGTTCATCGCGTACCAGCGCCGCTTCGTTGCAAACAGGATAGTGCGCATTGAACACGGAGTAAGGCTGGCCAAGAGCTTCCCATAGCTCCTCCGCAAAATGCGGCGCAAAGGGCGCAATCAACCGCACAAGCACGTTGGCCGCCTCGTCACATATGTCTTTGTCGGGTTGATCGTCAATATACTTGATCAAGGCATTGACGAATTCCATCAGCCGCGCAATGGCTGTATTGAACGAGAACACTTCGATATCGGCGCAAATGTGCTTGATGGCGTAGTTTTGCGCATAAAGCAGCTGCTTTTTGCCGCTATCGCTTTGCGTTTGTACGTCTTTGAGCCGCAGCACCGTGCGTTCCACGCGCTCAAGAAAGCGGTAAACGGAACGGATTCCGTCCTCGTTCCATGGGCCGCCCTCGATGTACGAGAAACCAAAGCCCAAATACATGCGCAGCGAGTCGCTCCCGTATTTTTGTATATAGGCATCCGGGGAGATCACATTACCGCGAGATTTGCTCATGCGCAGCCCATCGGGCCCGAGTATCACACCCTGATGCACAAGAGAGGTAAAAGGCTCCTCAAAATTGCAGTAGCCCATGTCGCACAAAGCCATTGTGAAAAACCGTGCGTATAGCAAATGCATGCAGGCATGCTCCGCGCCGCCCACGTATTTATCCACCGGCAGCATTTTGTTGATCCACTGCGTATCAAACGCCTGCTTATCATTGCGGTTGTCCGGATAGCGCAGAAAATACCACGATGAACAGACAAACGTATCCATCGTATCCGCATCGCGCATGGCTTCTCCGCCGCATTGCGGGCAGGTGGCGTGAAGAAACGATTTTGATTTAAGCAGCGGTGATGTACCGTCCGGCGTGAAATCCACATCGTACGGCAGCTTGACCGGCAAATCGCTCTCCGGCACGGGCACTTCGCCGCATTTGTCGCAATAGACGATGGGTATAGGCGCGCCCCAGTAACGCTGGCGCGATATCAGCCAGTCGCGCAGGCGGTAGTTGATTTTGAATTCGCCTAAGCCGTTATCCTTGAGCTTTCGGATGATGGCCTCCTTGCCCTCTTGCGCAGGCAGGCCGGAGAATTCGCCGCTATTCACCAGCACACCGTAACCCACATATGGCAGCGTATCGTCCTCGCCCTCTTTACCGGCCACCACACGCTCGATGGGCAGATCGTATTTTTGTGCAAACTCAAAGTCGCGCTCATCGTGTGCAGGCACCGCCATCACCGCGCCGGTGCCGTAAGTGGCGAGCACATAATCGGCTACATACACCGGTATGCGCGAAGAGTTGACGGGATTGATGGCATATGCGCCGGTGAACACGCCCGTTTTTTCGCGCGTGGCGGACAAGCGGTCGATCTCGCTGGCGCGCCCCGCGTTTTCGATATAGTCCTCAACGTCTTGTTTGTACTCATCGGTTGTAATCTGCAGTGTCAGCGGATGCTCGGGCGCAAGCACGGCGTATGTGCAGCCAAACAGCGTATCGGCGCGCGTCGTGAACACAGAGAACGTCTCGCCGCTCTCAAGCTTGAATAAAATCTCGCCGCCCACTGATTTGCCGATCCAGTTGCGCTGCATCATCTTCGTTTTTTCGGGCCAATCGAGCGTATCCAGATTATTCAGCAAACGCTCGGCGTAGTCGGTGATTTTGAAAAACCATTGCGTCAGATTTTTGCGCTTGATCAGCGTCGCGCAGCGCTCGCAGCCGCCGTCCACAACCTGCTCGTTGGCAAGCACTGTGTTGCAGCCCTCGCACCAATTGACGGGCGCTTGCTTGCGGTAAGCAAGGCCTCTCTTGTAAAGCGCCAGAAAGCACCACTGTGTCCATTTATAATAATCGGGCAAGCACGTTTTGATTTCATAATCCCAGTCGAACATCGCGCCCATCTCTTTGAGCTGCTTTTCCATGGTTTCGATGTTTTTGAGCGTGGAATCCTCCGGATGGATACCCGTTTTGATGGCATAGTTCTCGGCAGGCAGGCCAAACGCATCAAAGCCCATCGGCTGGAACACCTCATAGCCGCGCATGCGCATAAAACGCGCGTATGTGTCGGTTAAGCCGTAGTTATACCAGTGGCCAAGATGAAGCTGTGCACCCGAAGGGTACGAAAACATCTCGAGTATGTATTTTTTTTGATCGACGCGGTTTTTGTCGAATTGATAGAGCTTCGTCTGCGCCCATTTCTCGCGCCATTTCTTTTCTGCCTGCAACAAATCCATGAATCAGTCTCCCTAGCTTTAGCTTGCCTCATTATGATATAGAATCGCGTAAAAATCAAGCGGCTTATCCGAGCAGCGTTGCCACGGCATGCGCGCTGGCCCCCTGTTTTGTGCCCTCAAAGCCCATGCCCTCTGTGGTTGTGGCCTTGACGCTGACGGCCGAGCACTCCAGCCCAAGGGCGTTCGCGATGTTTTCGCGCATTTGGCCGATGTATGGTGCCAGCTTGGGGCGCTCCATCACCACGGTGGCATCGATGCTGATGATCAGGCATCCCCTGTCATCGAGTATGGCGCGTGTGCGCTCGAGCAGCAAAAGGCTGCTGATGCCGGCAAATTCCTGTGTACACGGAAAATGTGTACCGATGTCTCCCGCCGCAGCCGCGCCGAGCAGCGCATCAATGATGGCGTGACAAAGCACGTCCGCATCGCTGTGCCCCAAAAGCCCATGGGTATGCGGAATATGAACGCCGCCTATAATCAGCGGACGCTCTTTAGTGAAACGGTGTGCATCATAGCCGTGGCCTGTGCGCGTTTGCTGTCCGGCAATAAAGCGTGCGAACATGACATCCTCCGGTGTCGTAATTTTCATGTTGTATCCGTCCGCCTCAACAAAACTGACGGCAGCGCCGATGCGTTCGAGCAAGCTGCATTCATCGGTGCCCAGATATCCGTCGGCATGCGCTTGCTCGTGCGCTTTTTGCAGCAGCGCCAAGCGACTAACCTGCGGCGTTTGTATGTTAACCAGCCTGTCCCGCTCTATCGTGCCTGTGACCTGATTGTCCTGTAAAACTTTCATCGTGTCGCGTGTGCGCACACCAGCCGCTGCCGCGCCCGTTTGCTGCGCTTTTTCCACACAGGCGCGTATCAATGCGGGCGATACAAAGCAGCGTGCGCCATCGTGCACCGCAACGATATCCGCACCCTGCGCTGCCATAAGCGCGTTTTGCACCGAGAACTGGCGCTCGGAGCCGCCCGAAACAAGCACGAAGGGTATCGACAATGTGCGGCTTGCGGCTTGCTTGGTGAATGGCTCATCCGCGCGCTTGCAGACGATAACAGCGCGTGTGATGCAGCCGCTTTGCTCAAAGGCCAGCAGCGTGCGCTCCAGCACGGTTTTGCCGCCGATAACAAGCTGCATTTTGTTTTTGCCCATACGCCGCGCATCGCCCGCTGCCAGCACGATGGCGCACACATCAGCCATTGCGCGTCTCCTCGATGATCTCATACATGCTGCCCGCCTCCTCTTTACGTACCGTTTCGGCGGTTAATAAAACCTTGACCTTCAGCGTGCTGCTGCCAAAGCGCACTTCAACAACATCGCCCGCTTTGACATCCTTGCCCGGTTTGGCGGCGTTGCCGTTGACAAATACGCGCTGCTTGTCGCATGCTTCACCTGCCACGGTGCGGCGCTTGATGATGCGCGACACCTTCAAAAATTTATCGACTCTCATCGCTGACCTCTCTTTTTTTAATTATTATAGCAGAAACAGAAGACCGGCACATTAAAAAAGCGCATAACGATTCAATATGCGCCCAGACTGTCGATAAATCCTTTTGTTGGAGCTCTGCCTACTGGTGCCCCGTAGGGGTACAAACCTCCGCTCAAGGGGCGAGCCCCTTGAGAATCCCATCGTAGCGAGAATACCTTTATAAAGGCATTCTCGTAAAAAAGGATTCTAAAGGAACCGGTTCCTTTGGCGGGAGCACGCACCCCTCCGGGGCACAGGCGGGCGGTTCCCTCGTAAGAGGCCTTTTTTGACACTCAGAGCGCATAATGATGCAATATGCGCCTTTTTGGTGTGCTCGTTTTTGCTACAGCTGCTTGCACAGCACAAGCCTGTCTTCGTCCGTGCCGAAAGCCTCTCTGATGCTGTCCACAACCGAGAAACCAAGCTGCTCTCTGTAAACAGATAATGAGGCTGTGTTGGCGGGGTCTACCATCGTTTTGACGCGGAAGATACCGTACTGCTTGATGTGCGAAAACGCATATTCGAGCAGTGCGGTGCCAATCTGCTGGCCGCGAAATTCGGGCAGAACCGCAAGGCTGAACAGCAAAGCGGTATCGGTGTCATCCATACTGCGCAAAAAATAAGCACAAGCAATCGCATTATCGTCCTCATCCACGGCGGCGTATACCTTGCCATAGTGCAGCAGCGGCACAACCACCTGCTCGCTAAGCGCTCCGTCGCCAAACGTTGTCTGCTCAATATCGAGTATGTTGCTCAAGGTTTCGAGATCCGGGTTTTCCCAAACGATAAAACTGATCGTCATGGCATCCTCCGTTTTTTATTTCATTATAACGCACAATAAGCGTTTACGATTCCCTCTCTGCCAGCACTTTTGAGAATTGACGCATGCCGCCGTATTCTGCCGCGTAAGCCTCGCTGCCCGGCAGCTCTTTTTTGCCCATCAGCGAATCGGCCTGAAAGCTGAAGGCATCGTTTTCACACACAATGATGTGATCGACAAGATCGATACCCAGCGTGTTCAGTGTAGCAAGTATATCCTGCGTGGTGCGTATATCCGCTGCGGACGGTGTGATGCAGCCGCCCGGGTGATTGTGCGCGATCACGCATTTGACGGCGTGGTGGCGCAGCGCCGCCGCCGCAATGCGGCTTATATACACAGGCGACTCGCAAACGCTGCCCTCCGAGAGCCGCTCACAGTGTATCACGCGGTTTTGCGTATTGAGCCAGATCATATAGAACTGCTCGTACGGTTTGCCAAAAAGCAGTGTGCGCGCGTATTCACACGCATCTTTGATGGATTTGATGGCTGGACGCTTGCCCAGCTTGCTGCGCTCATAAGCGCGAAAAGCATCCGGAAACAGCGTTAGGAAGGCCGCTGCCTTTTTGCCGATGCCGCTTATGCGCTCTAAATCCTTCGTATCCGCTTCAAGCACACCCGCCAGAGAGCCGTATGTTTTGAGCAGCCGATGCGCAATGATATTGGTATCGACACGCGGCAGCACGAAAAAAAGCAAATACTCGAGTATCTCGTGCTCCGCAAAGCCCTCGAAACCCTCGCCCATAAAGCGCGCTTTGAGTCTTTCTCTGTGGCCTTCGTGCATAATGCCTCCAGCGATCAATCAGTGCGAGCTGCCGCAGCCCTTGCAGCCACTGCAGCTGCCCCCGCTGCATCCGCCGCCCTTTCCCCCGCCAAAATAGCATTTGCCCTGATAATGGCGTGCCGTGTTTGGTGAAGCGCACACAGGGCATGGCGGCTTTTTATCCGCCGTGGTCAGCTCTTCAAAAACATATTGGCAATCGTCACAGATAAATTTAAGCAGCGGCATGGCAGTCTCCTAAAGCATCTTCTTTTTCCAAAGAACGAAGGTGACGACGCCCGTCAGCACAAGCGCAAAGCACGTCACAACGGCAAACCCGCCGATCGTCCCTTCAAAAGGCACATCCACATTCATGCCCCAAAGGCTGGCGATTAATGTGGGGACGGAGAGTATGATCGTCACGGCCGCGAGGAATTTCATCACAATGTTCAAGTTGTTTGAGATGACCGAAGCAAAGGCATCCATCGTACCCGATAGTATATCGCGGTATATGGCAGCCATCTCGATGGCCTGCTTGTTCTCGATGATGACATCCTCAAGCAGCTCTTCATCGTCCGGATAGCGCTTGATAAAATTGGTTTTGAGCAGCTTTTCCAAAACCACTTCGTTGGCTTTGAGCGAGGTGGAGAAAAATACGAGTGATTTTTCAAGCTTAAGCATCTGTATCAGCTCACGGTTTTTGAGCGATTTATGGAGCGCCATTTCCACCTGCGTGCTGGCTTTGTCTATCTGGCGCAGATACTGAAGATATTTGATGCTCGTTTTGTAGAGTATCTGCAGCACAAAACGTGTTTTTTTGCAGGTATCAAAACCCTTGACACGTCCTTGGAAAAAATCGCTGGTGATTGTGGTATCCGTAAGACAAACGGTGATGACCATGCGCTCAAGAAGTATAATGCCGAGCGGCATGGTGTTGTATACAAAAGATGTGCCCTCCGGCTCAACAACGGGTATATCCACAAGTATCAGTGTTTGATCGTCGTCTCTGTCGATACGGGGCGTTTCTTCTTCGTCGAGCGCGGCCTGCAGCAGCGATTCATACACGCCGCATGCATCGCAAACCGCCAAAATTTCATCTGCTGTCGGATTCGTCATATGAATCCATGCACCCTCACAAGCCGCGGCCACTTCGCTAAGCGCGTTGTCCACGGTCTTAAAATACTGTATCATTGGCAAGCACCGCCTTTCTTTTTATGGCGGCGCAACACAATTAAGCTTGCCTGAGCGTATGCGCGCCGCCTTTTGTTTTGAGCCTTTTTATAGGGTCCGCGTCCACGCATACCACCTCCTGATGTGAAATGTATTTAAGGCTTAGCGATCAGTCAATTGGTCTAAAACGAATATAAGCCAATGTCATTATAACACGCGCTATAAATAAATCAACGCCTTTGACATGCCGATACGGGTACCTTATAATTCTTTATAGGCGGCGGGTCTGTGGTTGAAAGTCGATGCCAGCCGCGGGCGAAGCGACCCACGTAAACCGGAAAATTCCGGCGAGCATGGCGCGGTTTAGTGGTTAGTCCGGCCGAAGCGTTGTCTTCGAGAGGCAGAGTCGTGGGGAGGCGCAGGCCTTATGAGCAAAATGCCCAGCCGGCGGATGTGGGGGAAAAGACCAGGTCAGCCGCCGCCGATTAATCATGAAAAATTTTCAGCTTCACATGATAAGCGCCAACATGTATGATGAAGTATCATCAAAGTTTGCTTGCGGAGAAAATGCATGATGTATAAGGTGAAACATCTTAAAAAAAAGACGCGTGATATCAAACGGTTTATCAATCTTGAGTTCAAGTTTTACAAGCATGATCAGGATTGGGTGGCCCCGCTGAAAGGCGATACCAAAAAGGTGCTGCTGGGCAAGGGCAACCCGCTTTTCGCGAACGGTGAACAGCAGTTTCTTATGGTATACAAAAATAAAAAGCCGGTGGGGCGCGTGCTGGTGGGCATCGATGAGCAGCTCAATTTGGCACGCGGCTTCAAACAGGGCTTTTTTTCAATGTTTGAGTGTATTGACGATTCTGCTGCCTGCAAAGAGCTGATGGATGCGGCGTGCACCTGGCTGTGTCAAAAAGGCATGGAGCGCGTTATCGGCCCGCTTTCCCCGTCAAACGGAGACGACCGCAAGGGCTTTGTGGTGATGGGCGATGGCCCGCCGGTGCTGCTGAATGCGTATACCAAAAATTACTATCCGCGGCTCGTCGAAAACTACGGCTTTGAGAAAAACGATGATCACTATGCATACCTCTTTACTGAGGAAATATTTGACATAGAACGCCATGCCAAGGCTGTCGCCTATGCAGCCAGGAAGGGCGGCTTTCGTGTGGAGCGCTTGAACCCAAAAGATGTGATGGGCGAATCCCGTGCCATCAAGAAAGTGCTTGACAACAGCGTACCCGATGAGTGGGACTATCTTTCGGTGCCAACGCTTGAGGCGGTGGTCCATGAGTTTAAAAGCCTTGTTCAGTTTTACAACGGACATTATTGCTATATCGTGCGCAAGGGGCAGGAGGCCATTGGTTTTATGGTGGTGCTGCCCGATTACAATCAGGTACTCAAACACATGAAAGGCAAAATACTGCCCTTGGGCTGGGTGAAGTATTTGTACTTTAAAAGTAAAATCACTGGCGCGCGCGCAATCGTGCAGATGGTGGACAGGCGCTATCATAACATGGGCGTCAATTATGCGATGTATTATCAGCTGTACAAGGATCTCACCAAAACGGGGCTCAAATACATTGAAGCATCTTGTATCGATGAGGAAAATCTATCGTCGCGGCTGAGCGTGGAACGCGTGGGCGGCAAGCATTACCGTACCTACCGCACCTATCGTTTGAAGCTCAATAGCGGCTGTTAAAGCGGGTGGCTTTTGATTTTTGAAAACCTGCGCGGGTAAATATCCGGCGTGGGTTTTTGTTTTTCGATCAGCAGCAACGCGCCTTGGCCCACGGGGCTTTTGCTGATGACCCTGCAGCCAAGCGTAACAAGCGCGCGTGAAGCGGCATCAATCTCCTGCTGATAGGATTCACCCTTCCATGCGGCCAGTTTGCCTCCTTGGCGCAGCAGCGGTACACAAAGCTCAAGCAGCATCGGCAGCGCCGCAACGGCACGCGATACGGCCACATCAAACGATTCACGAAGCTGTGTGCGCGCCAGCATCTCGGCGCGGGCACAGATCACATTGGCGTGAAGAGAGAGAGATTCCGTCGCGCTGCGTATAAAATCGGTCTTTTTTTCGGATGCGTCAACAAGCGTTAAGCTTATATCTGGGCGCAGTATCCCAAGCGGCACACCGGGGTATCCCGCGCCCGTGCCGATATCGATGACTTGGGCTGCAGGCAGTATAGTCATGAGTGTGTCAAGCATCATGGCGTGTGCGAAGTGCTGCTCGGCGGCATGTTCATCATTTGTGATGCGCGTCAGATTAAACTGCTTGTTGGCTTGTGTGACAAGCCGGTGGTAGGCGGCGCATTGCTCAAGCTGATCAGCGGCAAGCGCGATGCCAAGAGCTTTGGAGAAATGCAGCAACGCATCGGTGAATTCTTTCATGCTTCCTCCCCGCATCCGATGATTTTAACGCCTCGATCGCATGGGCTGTAAGCACCGCACAGCTCAAAGCTGCCTTTGACACGCTGCATTGTTTGCACCGCTTCTTCAATGGAGGCAAAAGGCGCGAATAGCGTGCTGCCCGAGCCGCTCATCAGTGCGCAGGGCGCGCCCGCCGCCATCAGCGCCTCTCCCGCGCGCAGCATTTCCGGGGAAATCGACAACGCGGCCAGATCAAGCACGTTGCGTGCGTTGCGTACAAATAAATCGATATCACCTTTAAGCACGGCGTATTCCACCGAGGCCATACGAACCGGATTGGATTTTTGATAGCGCGCGAAAGCCTGCGCAGTGGATACGCCCGTATGCGGCTTGATCAGCGTATAATGCATCAAGGCTGCCGGATACAGCACACGCAGCTCCTCGCCGATGCCCTGTGCACGCGTAAGCCCGCCGATCAGCGAGAAAGGCACGTCAGCACCGATTTTTACGCCGATACCAGCCAGCATATCCGCGGACAAGCCGGTGCTGTACAACGCGTTAAGCCCGATCAGCACGGCCGCAGCATCGGCGCTTGCGCCGCCAAGGCCCGCCATCGCCGGTATGCGTTTGATGATGTGTATGTGCGCGCCGGGAATACCGGTTTGAGCGGCAAATGAAACGGCTGCTTTGTAGGCGGTGTTGTTCTTCTCGTCCACGCCTTTTTTGTCCATTGAGACACGAATATCATCCGCCTTGGTGATCGTGATTGTATCGCAAAGATTGATGCTCTGCATGATGGTATCAAGCAGATGATAACCGTCCGTGCGTTTGCCGGTGATATCGAGCGACAAGTTGAGCTTGGCATAGGCATTAAGCTTGATCATGCATTGCGCCTCCGTTGATTTGATCGCAGGCCCATTGCGCGTGTGTCCGCAAGGGCTCATCCGCAGCGTCAGCCAGCTTTTGAAGCTGCGGCAGAAACGCATGCTGCTTTGTATTGGCGGCATACAGCGCCGCCTGAGAAGCGATGCGTCTTGGCCGCACCATATTGGCGCCTATCAGATGACGCAGCGTATCCAAACATGAGCCGTCAAGGGCTTTGTCGATTGCGAAAACATAAGGCTTTGCCTTTTCCTGTGTGTTTATCGGGCATACGCTCTGGCACTTCTCGCAGCCGATAAGCTGGTACACATCACCGCGCAGAAAGGCCGGTATCCGCTTATTCAAATGCTGGCGAAGACAGCGTGAGAGATCGCCCACGCCGCCCGACGGACAGGCACGCACGCAAGCGCCGCAATGCAGGCATTGTGATTGATTCACATCAATTATATCCGGTGCGAAAGCATCGGTTATCACCGTTTGTATGCACACCAGAGACCCAAGCTTCGGATGATAATAAAAGCCGTTATCGCCGATATAGCCGCCTGTGCGCAGCGCGGCGGCCTTGGCATCAAGCGCTGATGTATACAGCGCCCTGTGTCCGCGAGCGGCAAGATGAGCCTCAAAAGCCTTGGCCGCATTGTATGAAAAATGGGCGGCAGGATAATAAGACGAGAGCGGTATATAGCCTGACGGTGCGGCTTCAGCCGGCCTGTAAGCCTTGAAAAGCACAGCAATGCAGGCTGCATTTTCAACAATGGGCATGTGCGATGCAAATGGCAGCAGCGGTACATGGATATCAGCAAAGCGTATATCATCCAGCCCCAGCGCCTTCGCATATGCCGCGGCCTGTTTTTTATCGGTTGCCATAAACCGATTATGACACACAGCGCTGTAAATAACAATTGGCGATTATGCCAAACATGTTGCACATAAGTGGTGACTGATATATAATGAGCGATAAGCTTCACATAATAATTGAGATAAATTAAAGGATATTCTATGAGAAACTATGCAAAAAAAGCGTTGTTGATATGGGCTCTGAGCCTGCTGATACTGCTTGCGGCATGCGGTGAGGTGAAAACCATCGATACCGGTATCGGCAGCTTTGAATACGGACAGAGTTTTATGCAAAGCATCGACAATGAAACCACCCCTTCGGGTACGATAGTGCCAGCTTCGGGGAATATATTCTTGATTATAACGCTGACACCGGCCGAGGGTACGCAGGTTTCGCTCGATCAAGCGGAGGATTATTTTCTGGGCGGCACAAAAGCTGTGCTTGCTGGTGAAACCTACGCGCTTTTCTGCGTCGCGCATGAGCGGATAGACGGTGCCCATATACGGTTTGGATTGGTTTTCGAGGTGGCTGACAACGGTTACGCCGATGCGGCGGAGCTGCCCGCCGTTCAGCTGATGCTGCCCTCAGCGCCACAGTGAGTACTGTGACACATTGCTGATCGCGCGCATCATCATTTCTTTGGCATTGGGGTTGCTGGCGCATATTTGTGCAAGCAGCCTTTTTGTATCCTCGCGTTTTGTATCTGCGGATGCAGGACACGGGTTTTTGACCACCGGAACATCATGTCTGCACGCAGCGGCGATGATCTCTTTTTCCGGCAGGTAGATAAACGGCCGTATCAAGCGAACGTCTTTGCGATCCAGCAGCGTGACAGGCAAAAACGTGCGCATACGCCCTTCATAGAGCATGCTGAGCAGCAGCGATTCAATACAATCTTCCCGGTGATGCGCAAATACGCAGGTGTCGATACCCTGATTTTTGATTTGCGTAAACAACGCGCCTTTACGCAGCTTTGCGCACAGTGCGCACGGATTGGTTTCTTTGCGGACATCAAATACGATCTTTCCGATCTGCGTTTTGATCAGCGTAAACGGTATATCAAGCTTGCTGCAAAATTGGGCAATAGCCGTGCTGTCAAAGCTGCCAAAACCCAAATCCACAGTGAAAGCGTGCACACGATAGTGTACGCGTGAGAAATTTTGATACAAATGCAGCGCGAGCAGCATGAGCATGGAGTCTTTGCCGCCCGATACGCCCACCGCTATCGTCTGTCCGTCTTTGATCATGCCATGTTCTTCGTCTGCACGCCGAAGGTATCCGAGAACCTGTTTCATAAACGCTCCTTTAGTTCATCAGCATTATACCAAGCCTGGTGTTGCGAAAACAACCGAATCTGTTATACAATGGGTTGAAAAAACACAGGCGGTACAGAATTTGACGGATTTGATGAGTTATTTGATCGTGTTTGCTTTATCCGCGGTTCCCATCATCGAGCTGAAAGGCTCGATTCCTGTGGGTATCAGCCTTGGCATACCCGAGTTTGAATGCTTCTTGATTGCTATTTTGGGATCCATGCTGTTCTCGCCGCTGATCATACTGCTGACAAGGCGAGTGCTGAACTGGTTTATGAAAAGCAAAATCCGCATATTGAATCGCTTTGGGCACTGGCAGCACGAGCGCCTTCTCAAGCGCGGCAGCAAGGTGGAAAAATACCGCGCGTGGGTGCTGCTGTTGTTTGTCGCCATACCGCTGCCCACGACGGGTGTGTGGACAGGCTCGATGATCGCGGGCTTTTTTGATATTCGTATGCGTTTTGCGCTGCCCATAATATTTGTCGGCAACTGCATCGCGGGTGTGCTGGTTTGGCTGATCTGGGGCTTTGCCACGGCATGATCGAATAAAGCATTGCATTTGGTATTGCCGAGTGATATCATAAACGCAACTAAAAACCCTTATCAAGAGCGGTGGAGGGACGGGCCCTGTGAAACCCGGCAACCGGACGCGGTGCGCCCCGGTGCCAATTCCCGAAAGATGAGGTTATCTGAATTGGAAACCTCGTGCAAGCGGGGTTTTTTGTATATCAATTGAGTAAAATAGCAAGGGGTAGAGAATGAGAAGACTGTTTACATCCGAGTCGGTGACGGAAGGCCATCCCGACAAAATCAGCGATCAGATCAGCGACAGCGTTTTGGACGCGATACTCGAATGCGATCCGGCAGCGCGTGTGGCCTGCGAGACGGCGGTGAACACCGGCCTTGTGCTGGTGATGGGCGAGATCACGACAGACTGCTATGTGGACATACCGCGTATTGTGCGCAGCACCGTACGCGATATCGGCTTTACACGCGCCAAATACGGCTTTGATGCCGACACCTGCGGCGTTATACTCTCGATCGACGAGCAATCGCGTGATATTGCGATGGGCGTTGACAGGCCGGATCAGGGCGCGGGTGATCAGGGCATGATGTTTGGCTTTGCCTGCCGTGAAACCAACGAGCTGATGCCGCTGCCCATTATGCTGGCGCATAGTCTGACGCGGCGGCTGGCACAAGTTCGCAAGGACGGCACGCTCTCATACTTGCGGCCGGACGGCAAAGCGCAGGTGACGGTGGAATACGACGGAAACAATCCGGTGCGTGTGGATGCGGTGGTGGTATCCGCCCAGCATGCCGACAGAATATCGCACGAGCAGATCACTGCGGATATCAAAAAGCATGTGATTGAAGCGGTGATGCCGCCTGAGCTGCTCGATGGTGATACCAAGTATTACGTCAACCCGACAGGGCGTTTTGTGATCGGCGGGCCAGCGGGCGATTCGGGGCTGACGGGGCGCAAGATTATCGTGGATACATACGGCGGCTATGCGCGGCATGGCGGCGGCGCGTTTTCGGGCAAGGACCCGAGCAAGGTGGACAGAAGCGCGGCATACGCGATGCGGCACATCGCCAAAAACGTGGTGGCGGCAGGGCTTGCGGAGCGCTGTGAAATTGAAGTGGCGTATGCCATCGGTGTGGCGCAGCCCGTTTCGGTATTCGCGGAAACGTTCGGTACCGGCGTGATAGACGATGAGAAGCTCTCAGAGCGCATCAAAGAGGTTTTCGATCTTCGGCCCGCGGCGATTATCGAGCGGCTCGGCTTGCGTGCGCCCATCTACCGGCAGGTGGCCTCATACGGCCATTTCGGTCGTTCCGACCTGAATCTGCCGTGGGAGCGGCTGGATATGGCGGATAAGCTGGGATAGATAAAGCCATTTAGCGGCTGCGGGCGTTCTCGCAGCCGTTTTCATATCGTGATACGCAACGAAGCGTCGTCCTACATCTCTTTATGATATCTGCACAGATAATAGATGTTGACGCCAACAATAAAAAGATAAGCGAGAACGAGGGTCAGCACGACGAATAAATCAACTTGCGCAAGTGCAAACGAGATCAGCAGCGCGCCAAATACCATCAGCATCATATCATAAGCCTTGGCTTTAGCCATATAGCCAATTGCTTTGTTGCGCTCGTCTTTCTCTTCAATTTCTGCCTGCTTAAAAGCCTGCGGATTCTTTCTTAAGACGTAAATTTTGATTGATATACCCAGATTTTCGCCAAATATGCCACAGCCCGCGCCAATACACACATACGGCAGCGTTTTCATGATGTCCTGCGTGTCGCGCTGCGTGACAATCAACACAAGCCCAAAAAAGAAAAGTGCCAGTCCGATCAGCGAAAACGCAACGTATTTTCCCAAGCGGTCTTTATTCATTGTTTGATTCCTCCTCATAAATGAATATATCTTCGATACGCATTTTAAAGTAATGTGCTATTCTAAAGGCCAGCAAAATGGATGGGTTATAACGGCCGTTTTCCAGCGAGCCAATGGTTTGTCTGGATACTTCCAAAGCATCGGCAAGCTCTTCCTGTTTGATGCCCCGCTGTTTGCGCAGTGCCTCTAATCTGTTTTTCATACTTACACCCCTCTAGCATGGAAAGCATGCTTTCCATAGCTAAGCATAACACTGCAATGCGAATATGTCAAGCAAGCTTTCCATTTATATTGGTGATGGAGAAACGCTTCAATACGCACATATTTTCGCCTTCTTCGCGACAAAGCCGCTCTTTCATGATACAATAACAGTCAAAGAATGCGAACCGAGGCGCGTATGACGAGTATCGAAGGCACGGTGCTGGATATCAATTTTCGCAATGAAGAAAACGGCTGGACGGTGCTGGAGCTTGATTTTAACGGCGAGCTGACCACGGCTGTGGGCTGTCTGCCGCATATACATGCGGGCGAATTCGTGCGTCTTTTCGGTGCATGGACGGAGCATAAGCTATACGGCCGCCAGTTTTCGGTCAAATCGGTGGAAACGCGCCTGCCCAACACCGCTGAATCGATACGCATGTTTTTATCGAGCGGGCTGATTAAGGGCGTGGGCGATGCGCTGGCCGGACGCATCGTGGACGCTTTTGGCGAACGCACCTTCGAGGTGATCGAAAGCAGCCCCGAGCTTTTGGCAGAGGTAAAGGGCATCAGCAAAAAGCTGGCGCTTGGCATAGCCGACAGCTTTGCCGAGCATGTGGGTGTCAAGCAGGTGGTGATCGAGCTCCAGAATTTAGGGCTTTCGGTGCGGCAGGCCTTTCGCGCGCTTGAGCGTTACGGTGCGGCCGCGCCCGAGCTGATCAGCGATAATCCGTACCGCATGATCGACGATATCGCAGGCATCGGGTTTGAACGCGCCGACAGGATAGCGGGTACCATCGGCATCGAGAAAACGTCGCCGTTTCGTATCGATACCGGCATCAAGCATGAGCTACTCACGGCGATGAGCGAAGGGCATACCTGTCTGCCGCGCGGGGAGCTGATGCGCCGCGCCTCCAAAACACTGGGCGTTAATGAGGCGCTGATCGACACACGCATATCGGTACTGACATTGTCCGAGCAGATTGCGCAAAAGTTTATCAACAACACACCGGCCGTGTTTCACATGGCGGCTTATATCACTGAGAGCGATGTGGCGCAGCGGCTGTATACGCTTTCCATTTGCACGCCGCGTATACCCATCAAGGACGCGACAGCGGCATATGAGCGCTTTGTGGGCAGCATAACGCTCTCAGAGGAGCAGGAGCGCGCTGTGCTAGCTGCGCTTATAAAGCAACTATGCGTGATCACCGGCGGGCCGGGCACAGGCAAAACCACCATCATCAAAGCGATCATCAGCATATTTGAGCAATCCGGCATCACCACAGCTTTGTGCGCCCCCACGGGACGTGCGGCCAAGCGCATTGAGCAATCCACAGGACGCGAAGCCAAAACCATACACCGGCTTTTGGAATACGGCTCTGGCATGGATGAGGAGTTCGACAACGCGGCGCGCTTTATCCGCAACGAGGACAACCCGCTTGAGGCGGAGGCTGTAATCGTGGACGAAGCATCGATGATAGATATTTTTTTGATGCGGGCCTTGCTGCGAGCGCTGTCCGACGGCACACGGCTGATTATCGTCGGGGACGCGGATCAATTGCCCTCAGTTGGCCCGGGCAACGTGCTGCGCGACATCATCGCGAGCGGTGCCTTTGCCGTGTCGCAGCTGACGCATTTTTACCGTCAGAAGGAGGGCGGCAGCATTGTTGAGAACGCGCACCGCGTCAACAGCGGTGAGCCGCCGGTGTTTTATCTGACGGGTGATTTTGTGTTTATGCCCGAGAGTGATCCGAGGCTTGTCATTGAACGCTTAAAAAAACTGATTACGCAGGGCGAGCTGGCGGACAAATACGACATACTCGAGCAGACGCAGATACTCTGCCCCGTCAAAAGAGGCGTGCTTGGTGTGCACAATCTGAACATGGAGATCAGAGAGCTTTTGAATCCGTGGCTGGCTTCGCGCGCGCAGGTGCAGATCAAAGATACGCTTTTCCGCGAGGGCGATAAGGTGATGCAGACCAAAAACAACTACGAGATGGAATGGTTCTATATTGATGACACGCAATTCTACAGCAAAGGTCTTGGCGTGTTCAACGGTGATTTGGGGCGCATCTGGCATATTGACAACGATCTGAAGGAAGCGACGGTGCGTTTTGACAACAGCCGGGACGCCATCTATACATTCGCGGAGTTAGAGCAGCTGGAGCACGCGTATGCGGTGACGGTGCACAAATCGCAGGGCAGCGAGTTTCCCGTTGTGCTGCTGCCGCTGATGGCGGGCGGCGGGCGGTTTTTGACGCGTAATCTTTTATACACGGCGCTGACGCGAGCGATGGAAAAGGTGATCATTATCGGTCAGCAGAGCACGGTGGAATTCATGGTGAAGAACAACCGCATCCGCGGGCGCTACACAACGCTAGACCATGAAATCAAGGATTTGCAGGAAGTGCTGGAGGCCATATCGGATGGGCGTGCTTGATGTGATTTTCCCGCCGATACCCGTTTGCGTGGTGTGCGGCACTGAAAAGCAGGTGGAATCATATCTGTGCCCCGCCTGTGCCGACAGCATGGCCAAGCTCAAGGCCGGATCAGTTGATGCTTTTGGTTTTTCGGCGTATGCACCCTATTGGTACCGTGATGAAGCGGCGCGTATCGTACAGGCGTACAAATACGGCGGCGGACGCTGGCTTGGCGCTTTTATGGCACAAAAGATACTGCACACTGTGTGTGACGCGCAGGTTAAAATCGATTGTATCTGCCATGTGCCGCTGCACAAGCGCAAACGCAAAAAACGCGGCTTTGATCAGGCGCGGCTGCTGGCGATACAGATTGCAGAGTGGACGGGCAAGCCGCATGCGGATACGCTTTCACGCATACGCAACACACCGTCTCAAACCAAGCTTGACAAGCCGCAGCGGCAGCAGAATATGCAGGATGCTTTTGCTGCTAGGGCCGTCTTTGGGCGGGTGCTGCTGATCGACGATGTGCTGACAACAGGCGCAACGGCGGCCGAATGTGCGCGCATGTTGATGGGCGCGGACGCACAAAGCGTCTGCGTGGCCACGTTCGCGCAGGCGGAAAAAGGACAATAGGCTGTGCATTGACTTGCGCACAAGCCACATATATAATGAGCGAAAAAAAGGGATACGGTACAGATGGAATTCGCAAAACGGTTTGACAAAGTGACAGGAAGCGCCATACGCGACATATTCGCATTGCTTGGGCAGCCGGGGATGATATCGTTCGCAGGAGGGAACCCCTCGCCCGACAGCTTTCCCTCAAGTGCGCTGGCGGAAATTTCTCACAGGCTGATCAATGACAACGGCAGCCATATACTGCAGTACGGCGGCACGCCCGGCATCGGCAGGCTCAAGGAAACGGTGATCGGTATATTGCAAAAGCGCGGCATCAAGGCGCAGCCCGAGCAGGTGATCATCACCTCCGGCGCGACGCAGGGCATCGGCCTTGCCGCCAAAACGCTGTGCAATCCCGGCGATGTGATACTGGCCGAATCGCCCACGTTCATCGGCGCGCTGCAAACGTTTTTGTCTTATGAAGCGGACGTGCGCGGTGTGGAGATGGACGAGAACGGCATGATCATGGACGATCTTGAGCAAAAGATCAAACGCTACTCGCCCAAATTCGTCTACACCATACCCACATTCCAAAACCCGACCGGCCGCACACTGAGCGCGAGCAGGCGCGCGCGCATGATCGACTTATGCAAAAAGCATGATGTGCTGATACTCGAGGACGACCCGTACTGCGACCTGCGTTATTCAGGTGAGGCGCTGCCGCCGATTAAAAGCATGGACACAACCGATAATGTGATATATTTGATGAGCTTTTCCAAGATCATATCGCCCGGGCTGCGCGTGGGCGCGGCTGTGGCGGATAAGCGCATCATCGCCAAATACAACATTGCCAAGCAAGGCGAGGATCTGCATACGCCCAATCTGTCTCAGGAGATTGTGGACGCCTACGTGCGTTCCGGCGCGCTTGAAACGCATATACCGCATATATGCACATTGTACCGCCAAAAGCGTGATGCGATGCTGCTTGCGCTGGAGGGCTTAGGCCTATCAGTCACCAAGCCGGATGGCGGGTTGTTTATCTGGGTGCAGCTTCCGGACGGCATGGATGCTGTGGCGCTGTTTAAACAATGCGTACAGGCGGGCGTTGCGTTTGTGCCGGGTACGCATTTTTATCCGGGCGGCGGGCACGAAAACACGCTTAGGCTCAATTTCTCGATGGCCTCGCTTGAGCAGATTCAAACGGGCATGAATAAGCTCAAAGAAGTGATAAAACACAGCATGTAGGGTAAATTGATCGCGGTGTCAACAAAAAAAGAAGGACGCTTAGAAAATGCGTCCTTTTTATATGGAAAAAATGTTTGAAGCATAGATAAAACGCTTATTGCAGCAAATCATATCAAGCCATATGGCTTAACACATTTAATGATTATAACAGATTATCACTGTGGGAGTATGAATATTCTGTGAATTAAGCGGGCGTAATTCTTGTCTTGCTGCGGAATATTCTTTGCTGTTGCACTATATACATTATTGAGGCCCGGTTTTAAGTTTGAACATCTGTGAAAAGAGAGGATAGAAGATATGAAAGTCAAAAAGGAAATATTCAAGATGGAAACGGCCATTGCGCCGGTTTTAAGCGAAAGCCTGGTGGAGGGAAGGCTGTCTCTTCCGGCAGACAGAACCAACATGCAGCGCGTTTTGTTTATAGGCGGGCGTATATCCGTGAATGCGGAGCCTGCCGACGGTAAGGTTTTCATGGATGGCAATGTGGAGTTTAATGTCGTGTATGTGGATACGGATGGTCAGCTTGATTCGTTTGATGCCGTATCCCCCTTTCGCCATACCGAAGACATGGACGGCGCGGGCCCGGGCATGAGCATATTTGCGCGAGGCAGCGTCAAAGAGATCGTGTTTTCATTGGATGATGGGCGCAGTGTGAATGTGAAGGGCATCGTTTCCGTGCAGCTTCGGGGCAGCGTGATGCAAAGCTGCGAGGCTGTAACGGGCGTGGAGCCTTCAGAGCTGCAAACGCGCACGGCCAAACGCCGTATGCGCCAAACGCGTGATCAGCGCCGTGAAACGGTGTATGTGCATGAGGATGTGCGCATACCGCAGACGATGCCGATGGCCGAGAAGGTGTTGTCCTGCGAAGCATATGCCGTGGTACACAGTGTGCGCACAGAGGATTTGAAAATCATCGTGGAGGGCGAGATCAAGCTGACGGTGCTTTATCTTTCGGCCGACAAAAACGCGCCGCTGATGCAGATGAGCGAATCGGTGCCGTTTGGGCAGATCATCGCGTCCGAAGGGCTTGCCGCGGACGATATCGTGTCGGCGGAGGTATCGCTGTTTGATTTACGGGTATCGGTGGCCGATGAAGCCAATGACGTGCTGCGCTTATCGGCACGCATGAGCATCGTGTGCGCCGCACGCGGTGAAAGCGATATGCAGTATCTTGAGGATGCGTATTCGCTGGAAAACAGGCTGAGCCTTGATTATCAAGAGCAATCGTGCCGGTTTATAGCGTTGTCTGGCAATGCGCGGGCCATTGCGCGCAGCACCGTATCGATACCCGATTCACAGCCGAGTGTGTCGCGCATCGTGTGCTTGAAAGCCATGCCCAGCATCGCCGCCGTGCGCCCGGGTGCCGATCGCGTCTACATAGAAGGGCTGATGATGTTCACGATGTGTTATTACTGCACAGAGGGCATGTGGAGCTATTCGGGCGAGACGCCGTTTGAGGCGGAGGTGCAGATGGACGGCATGATGCCAAGCTACGAGGTGGAGGTTTGCGCCGATGTGGAAAACTGCACGTACGACGGCACAGGACGCGACATCAGCGTCAAATTCATGATGGATGTGGGGATACGTGCATTCGCCCAAACAAATATGCGGCTGGTGGCCGATATGACAATGACGGATGAGCGTGCTTCAACGCGGCAGGGCATCACGATCTATTTTGCCGATGGCGGGGAGAGCACGTGGGATATTGCCAAGCGCTTTGCGACAACGCTGGATACCGTCAAAAGGTTCAATCCCGAAATCGGTGATACAGCAGAGCCCGGCCAGAAGATACTGATTATGAGCTGATATAACTGATTGCAAGAAGCCCGCGGAAAGAGAAGCTCCGTGGGCTTTGCTTGTCGAAAAACCTTCGATTTTCCGCCAGTTCACCGGTTTTGTACGCTACGCCTTGTTCCTCGCTTTGCTCGAAACGGCGCAAAACCGCAAGGTGTGGGCTGCGCGGGCATAGCCCGTCTTGCCCACATATTTTATACAATACTTTTGACAGCCTGAGCCCGCGGAAAGAGAAGCTCCTGGGCTTTGCTTGTTAATAGCTGTTTTGGATTGTGGCCGTTTTGAGTCTGTTGTATAATGTATCCGATGAACACGTTTATTCAATCGACAAAAACCAAAGCAGAGATACGGATGATAAAAAAAGCGTTATTACTGATTATTTGCATACTGATGCTGGCCGGATGCGCAGAGATGACAGCCGACATCGTGCAGACGTCTGCGCCGGTGACACCGACGTCTGCGCCAAAGCCCACGCCCACCCCCACACCAGAGCCTACGCCGGAACCGACGCCGGAGCCGACGCCGGAACTGACGCCAGAGCCTGATCCGATTGATGTGCTCATGTCTCAAATGAGCGACAGCGAGCTGATCGGCCAAATGGTGATGATAGGCTTTACAGGCACCAGAGATATGGACAAGAACAGCAGGGCGCTGATGCAGCAGCACCATATCGGCAATGTGATACTTTTCGGCTGGAACACAAATACGTTTTCTCAAACGGCACAGCTCACCCAGAAGATCAATTCATACAACCAAAGCACCATACCGCTGCTGATCGGCATCGATGTGGAGGGCGGCAGTGTTATTCGCTTTCGTCAATGGGCCGCGGCGCTTGAATCGGCCGAAAAACTGGGCGCATGGGATGATCCCAAGAGGGTGTACGATCAGTATAGATATATCGGCGATACGCTTTTTGAAATGGGGGTTACGCTGAATCTCGCGCCTGTGCTCGATATATCAGAAACGCCCGAGCAAACATTTATTGGCAATCGCATGTTCGGCAGCGATCCGTACAGCGTATCGGCGCTGATACAAAAAGCCATACAGGCACAGCATGATGCCAAAGTTGTCAGCACGGGCAAGCATTTTCCCGGGCACGGTGAAACAAATGAAGACTCTCACGAAACGCTTCCGGTGGTGTACACCGCACTGGAAGACATGCAGGCCTATGCACTGATTCCATTTGCGGCGGCGATCGAGCAGGGCGTTGATGCGATGCTGGTGGCGCATGTTTCGTATCCGCTCATTGACAGCGAGAATATCGCGTCGCTATCGCCTGTGTGGATATCACAGATACTGCGCGGGGAAATGGGCTTTGACGGCGTTGTGATGTCGGACGACTTGAGAATGGCGGG
>OBJA01000103.1_pt1 | contig 86102 bp, 68 predicted proteins | sample 1519751 | NCBI WGS metagenome assembly OBJA01 (sample SAMEA3881238, study PRJEB22517) | soil metagenome | biome: lake sediment; feature: soda lake sediment; material: sediment, water from around vicinity | place: India | collected 2013-12-23 | depth 3 m | reverse complement strand
GGGTCACCATATTTGAATTATACACACGTTTTAGACGTGTTTTTTTTATTTTTTAACATCAAAATTTTAACTACATTTTGATAAATATATTATAATTTTTTAAAACAATTGCGTCAAATTATCAATTTTTTTTCAAAGGGGACTGATAAATCATTGATATTGATTAATCAGTATGCTATAATAAAATGAAAACGTTTGAATAGGAAAGGAGATATAATGGTTAAGTCAAACAATATTTTTAAAATTTTGTTGGTTATCCTAGGGTTATTTTTAACTTTAGGATTATTTGCGTGCGATGATCAGGATAAAAAAGCTGCTGGACTTGTTGATGAAGCAATTCTTGCAATAGCTGAAACTGTATCATTGGATGACGAAGAAGATATTATTGCTGCTAGAGCAGCTTTTGATGCTTTAACTGAAACCCAAAAGGCTTTGGTTACAAAGATAACTCTATTAGAAGATAAAGAAACAGCAATAATTAATCTTAAAAACATTGCGGCTGCGGTCGCTGTAGACAATCTCATTAATGCAATACCTGCAACAGTTGTTCTATCTCATAAAACTCAAATTGAAGGTGCAAGAGCTGCATATAATGCATTAACACCAACCCAAAAAACCTTAGTTACAAAATTAACTGTACTAGAAACAAAAGAGTCTGCTTTAAGTGCATTGCAAAACGATGCGAATAAAGCCAAGACTGTAGAAGATAAAATCACTGCATTACCGGCAACGATAACCTTAAACAATGAAAATGCTATTCTGGCAGCAAGGGGTTCGTATGATGTATTAACTGAATCTCAAAAGGCTTTAGTTCCAAATTTAGCTATTTTAGAAGCTGCTGAAGCAAAAATCGCTAATTTAAAACTAATTCTTTCTGTTGAAGATTTAATTGATGCTCTTCCTGAAACTATCTCTTTAGCAGATGAAGCCGATGTTATCGCAGCTCGTGAAGCATTTGATGAACTATCAACTGAAAATCAAAATGAAGTTAGTAATATAACTATTTTAGAAGCTGCTGAAGCAAAGATTAATCAACTAAAAGCGGAAAAAGCAGACCTTGATGCCGCTAATGCATTCGATGCTTTAGTTTCATCATTACCACAAACAGTTGCTATTAGCGATAAAGATGCTGTAATTGCAGCTAGAACTGCCTATGAAGCCTTAACTGAAACCCAAAAGGCTTTAGTAACAAAGTTGTATAGTCTTCAAACAAAAGAAACTAGAATTGCAAATCTAGAAGCTGCAAAAATTGTTATTGATAAAATTAATGAAATTTCTGATCCTGTGACATTAGCTGATGAAACAGTAATAAGTGAAGCAAGAACCTTATATAATGCTCTTAATAATGATCAAAAAGCTTATGTAACAAATTATGAAGATTTACAAGATGCTGAGTATGATTTAGATATTGTGAAAAATCCAGATCTAGCATATTTATTACCTGTGATTAATCAAGTTCCAACTCATATTATCGATGACTTCTTGCTTCCAACTACTGGAGGAGTTGTTTGGTCATTTAAGAATCCAAGTGATAATGTCTATTTTGACATTGAAACTGGTGAATTGTTGAAAACAACATATGGCGTTGCACTAGTAACTTTAATTGCAACTTATAATACTACTTCTCGAGAAGTAACTATTAACTTTGGATTATTACAAGAAGGGCAAAAGGCAATTTTCTATACTGGTGATGTCAAGCCTAGTGGCGGAACAACAGCAGATGGATTTGGAACCTATGAAACACAATTGTTGAAGGCAGGATTTGGCGGTTATATGATAACTGTAGGCAATAAAGTATACTTTATTTCTAAAGATGCCTTTATTCCTATTAGTGGAACAACAGCAAATGAGCGTATTTCACGTGAAACTTTAAGACCTTTAGGATTATCTGCTCAAACTGCGGTCAATAATATTGGTTTAAAGAATGGTACTCCAATTGGTTATAGTGGTGCTGGTGCATTATATTATAATAGTGGTAGTGTTCCTGTTACTTTTGATGCTTCAGATACATACGGAAGATTAAATGTTCCTACTCTTGGGTTTGGAAAAATTGTATTTAAACCTAATCAGGACGGATCATATACTGTTCAAAAATATTTAGCTGATCATAGTATTGCTGGTAGTGGTGATACCCTAGGCTCTACTAATGTCTTAATTACAACCTTAAATCCGGGTGAATACCTATGGACACCACATAGCTGGGAAGTTGATTATAGCAGTATAGGTTATGGAACTGGTTTAAATCAACTTCATAATGGAGTTTTAGCTGAAAATACGAAAATTTTGGTTAAACCATATAAAATAATCGATCCTGATATGGAAGCTGTGTTGGCTGCGATTGAGGAAGCTCCAACAGAAATTTATTTTAATACTTTGTTACCTACTACTCAAGATGTTATTTGGACATATAAGAACGGTCAAGATAATTCATTCTATGACATTGAAACTGGAGAAATAATGAAGTTATCATTCCAAAAACAAGAATTAATTTTTGTAGTTTCAAAAGGTAATTATTCAAAGGAAGTAAAAATTACAATTGGTGTCCTTGGAGGCGACCAAACAGGTCTTTACTACCTTAATAATCAAGACAGTATTTTTGCTTTAGACTTTGGATGGAACGGATATACTTTAACTTTGGAAGATGGAAAAACAATGTTCTTAGGTGAAAGTGCATTGATTGAATTACGCGCCATGGAAACAGGTGAAGAAAAGTTGCCACTAAGCGTTTTACAACCATATTCTGATACTCCTTCTGCTTCAGCAAACCTAGGCATTATCTCGAAAAATAAAGCTCAAAATCCTGGTTATGGTGCCCTTTATCATAATCCAAATGATGCAGCCGTAATCTTTAATTCAAAAGATATATATGGTGTTCAAGCAAATGCAACCGAACATGCTCAAAATGGGATGGTAATTATTAATAAAGATGGTGTAGTGATTCAAAACTTAGATAAAGATAGTCTTGCATCAACTGAAGGAATTAATATAACTTTACAGCCAGGGGATTATTTATGGTGCCCACATGTATATGATAAAAATATAAATGGTGAACCATTTACATCATTAACTGACAATGTTAATTTCCAAGTTGATAAGATTGTAAAAATTAACAAGTATCAAAGTGTTTATGTAATATCAAATATTGAAAAGTTAATCGATAGCATTCCAAACGAACCAACCTTCGCAGATGAAACTGATATTATCGCTATTAGAGATGAATATAATAGTTTAACTGCAATTCAAAAATCATATGTTAGTAATATAACAAAGCTAGAAGCTGCAGAAACTTATATTGCTAATTTAAAAATTGTTAACCCATTAATAGATCAAATAAATGCTTTATCAACAGATATTTCTTTAGATGATGAAGAGGATGTTATTGATGCAAGAGCTGCATACGAGATATTAAATACAGCCCAAAAAGCCTTAGTATCAAACTATAATATTTTAACTGCTGCCGAAACAAAGATAGTTGATTTGAAAGCTGCAAAACCTGTTGTGGATTTTATTGCAACATTATCAGACCCTATTACTATTGATGATAAAAACGATGTTGAGTTTGCGCGAATATTATATGATGGATTAACAGAAACTCAAAAATCATATGTAACAAATTCTGATATTTTAACTGCAGCGGAAACTGTAATCGATACATTTGATATAAATAATGTTATTGCATTAATTGATTTATTACCAGATACTGTTGCATTTTCTGATCTATCTGATATTTTAGAAGCAAGAGCAGCATATGATGCATTAAAAGATTCGTTAAAGAACTCAATTACAAATATTGAAAAATTAGAAACATGTGAGAGTAATTTTGAGTATAAAACCGTTACGGAAGTTTTAACTCTTTGTGATACAACTCCAGGCGAAGTCGTTTTATTTGAAGGTATCGTCATCGGAATAACAATTGATAATTATTTCTTTGTTGCTGATAGTACAGGTTCAATATATATTAGAAGAGCTGCAACTAATCTTGCAATTGGTGATAAGGTCATAATTGAAGGAACTACCTTTGTTTTTAAAAATGATATTCAGTATACGAGACAAATTAACCAGTCTGGAACATATAATATCTTAAAGGTAGGCACAGATTTCGTAAATCCTTTAAGTGCAGTATCTGCAAGTTATACTGACTTAGCAAAGATTGCATTGGGATCAAATTTAAGTGATGATGACCTAGCTGCAATTAAAGCTCACTCTTTATATGGAAAATATGTTAGTGTTACTGGTTATGTTATTACTCAAGGAACATTTAATAATGTTTATTTGGCAGAGTCATTAGATTCAGAAGCTGCAAAGATTCTTGTTTACTATCAATCAGCTTATTATGATGAACTAAAAACTTTAATTGGAAAACAAATTACCATCAGTGGTCCGATTTATAATTATACTGTTGCTGATGGTTGGGCTATTACATATGTTGGTGAAATAGACGTTGCCCTAACAGATGAAGAAAAAGAAGATTTAGCTTTAGAAGAAATCCATCGTGTTATTACAGAAGGTAAAGATGTTATAAGTGATTTAGCATTCTTTACAAAAGCTCCTAATTATCCTTATACATTAGCTGGAGTAACATTTACATTCTCTTCAAGTAATACAGCATTAATTTCTAATACTGGTATCTATAATGCACCTGATGAAGATACTGTCGTGACTATTACCGTTGATGTTAATTTTATTAGCGTTCATCAAAAAACTTATACATATTCAGTGACTGCATCAGCACCAATGATGGATATTTTTATTAGTGAATATGGTGAAGGTTCAAGTAACAATAAATGGCTTGAAATTTACAACCCAAATAGTAAATCTATCGACCTAAGCAGTTATACTCTAAAAGTGTTTGCAAATGGCGCTTCAACTACATCGAGTGCATTAACATTATCAGGCACCCTAGATGCGAACTCAACATATGTTATATGTAATACAAGTTCTAATGCAACAATTAAAGCGCTTGCTAATCTACAATCAAATACCGTTACTAATTTTAATGGCGATGATGCTGTTGTCTTATATAAAGGTAATGTTATTATCGATATCATTGGTGAAATTGGAGTGCAATTAAAATGGCCGGTGGGAAGTGGCACTACAGAAAATCAAACTATTGTTAGAAAAGCTTCGATTTCTTCAGGCAATCCGATATGGGATAAGACAGAATGGGATGCTTATGCAAACGATACATTTACATATATTGGTGCTCACACTTACACACCAGCTGAATAAAAAACTAAAAGACTCTATTTTTAAAAAAGAGTCTTTTTTTCATTGCTTTTTTGATTAAATTATGATAATATAATCAATGGAAATTATATATTTCTAAAATTAGGTGCCTCCGTAGCTCAGTTGGTTAGAGCACATGACTGTTAATCATGGGGTCATAGGTTCGAGTCCTATTGGGGGCGCCATTTTACTTGGATTAGTCAAATTGAAAAAAAGATAAAAATTTATTCAAAAAAAACTACATGTATTTTGTTGTATTCAGTGGGCTATAATAAGAAAACGGAGGTTTACAAATGAACGAAAAGAAAATGTCATATATATTAATCGCAATTGCATGTGTTGCAATTGTTATCGTTATTTTAGTAAATATCCCTTGGGGCGGCGACAAGGCGAGAATTATGAAAGAATACGATAGTTTAAATAGTAAAGATCATGTTTTCGTTACTATAAACTATGATGAATTTATGAATAAAATTGAAAATAATGAAACATTTCAGGTATATGTTGGTTCAAATGATTTGCCAAATGTAGAACAATTTGTATATCAAGCGAACAAACAAGCAAAAACAAATAATATTGATACAATTTATTACTTGCATTTAAATAAATTGACCGATTTACAGTTAACAAGAGTTAAGGTTGAAACCTCAACGGCTGTTTCTTTTCCTACTCTTGCATATTTTAAATCATCAGAATCGAAAAGTATTACTTATAACATAAGTGGACTAAAAGATTTTAGTGAAGATTATCATTCAAATTGGACAATATTATTAGAAGAGTATTTTAGAGAGTGTTACGAATAAATAGGAGAAAAATTTAAAAATGAAGAAAAAGGGTTTTAGAAATCTAATGAAATGGGCACGACCATATTCGTGGCTTATTTTACTAGTGTTAATTCTGACTACCTTAAATCCATTCTTATATTCCTTCGTTCCTCAATTTATAAAATATGTTGTTGATGTCATTTTAAGCTCACCTGAAGGAAGCATTATTACGCTCCCTTCTTTTTTGCTTGAATTCTTCAATCGTTTTGAAGATAAATTAACAGCAATTTTAGTTGTAGGAATTAGTCTTGTTATCTTCCAAATCTTTAGAGGATTTATTAGATTTTTAGACGGATATAATAAAGGAAAGTTAGCAGAAAATGTAGCTTATGATATGCGTACAAAGATGTATTCGCATATTCAAAACTTACCATACTCGTATCATAACAATATTGATACTGGAGATTTAATTCAAAGATGTACTTCAGATGTTGATACTATAAAAAGTTTTATTAGTACACAACTACCGGAGTTTGTATATATTTTTGGGAATTTGCTTTTTGGTGCGATTCAAGTCGGAAAAATGAATCCAAACTTAATGTTTGTGACTGTCTGTGTAGTACCATTAAACTTAATTGCATCAATTATATATTTTAGATATGTGAAAAGAAAATTCGAACAAATTGAAGAAGTTGAAGCAAAAATGACTTCTGTTTTACAAGAAAATGTAAATGGAGTTAGGGTTGTGAAAGCATTCAACAATGAGAAGTTCGAAATCGGAAAATTTGAAAAACAAAATCAAGCGTTTATGAATGAAAACCGTAAACTCAATCATGCCATGGCATTGTTCTGGGGGTCAAGTGATTTCATCACTTTAACACAATATGCTGTGACAATTGGATATGCGATTTATCTTGCTCGTAATGGTTTATTATCTGCAGGAAGTATTATTGCAACATTAATGTATATCGGAATGTTGGTATGGCCAATTCGAAACCTTGGAAGAATTATTGGTGATATGGGTAAAGCAATTGTTGCTGCAAACCGTATGGAAGAGATTCTTTCAATACCAGATGAATATGTTAATGACGGAACTAAAGAACCAGAGATTACAGGTCATATCCAATTTAAAAATGTATCATTTAAATTTGATGATACAGAGAAGCATTTATTGGATGGAGTTAATTTTGAAATAAATTCAGGTGAAACAGTTGCCATTATCGGAAAAACTGGTAGTGGGAAATCAACTATTGCTAATCTGTTAGTAAGAATGTTAGAATACAATTCTGGCAGCATCTTAATCGATGGTGAAGAACTAAAATCAATTAAAAAATCATGGCTTCGTCGAAAAATCGGAATCATACTTCAGGATCCGTTCCTATACGCAACTACAATTTATGAGAATATTAAAATTGGAGTTAAAGAGATCGAACCGGAAAAAGTATATCAAGCTGCAAAAACAGCTTCAATTCAAAAAGATATAGAAAATTTCGAAGAAGGTTATGATACATTAGTAGGTGAAAAAGGGATTACTTTATCTGGTGGTCAAAAACAAAGAGTTGCGATTGCGAGAATGCTAGTTCTTGAAAAACCAGTTATGATTTTTGATGACTCATTAAGTGCGGTTGATACAACCACTGATTTAATGATTAGAAATGCTCTAAAAGAAAAGAATGAGCGTTTAACATCGATTATCATTACTCACCGTATTACTACAGCCAAAGAAGCTGATAAAATAATTGTTTTAGAAAACGGTAAAGTAACTGCTGTTGGCAATCATTCGCAACTTTCACAAAGAGAAGGTTTATATAAAAAATTATGGGAAATTCAAGGCGCTCTCGAAGATGAATTTTTAAAACATGTTGGAGGAGGTGCTAATGATGAAAAATAAATTCGAAGAAAAAGATTTTAGTGATTCTAAATTTAGTTTAGGCATATGGAAAAAAATTTTAAAAATCGTTTTAAAGAAAAAGAAAAATATCAGGTTGATGATCATCTCGATTTTAGGATTGACAGCCCTAGATTTAATCTATCCATTGTTTAATAGTTATGCGATAAAAAACTTCTTTAGTGATGAACCAGACTTTACAAACGTAACAATCTTTCTAGTTTTATATGGATTAATTGCGTTAGGGTTTGGTTTAACAGTATATGGCTTTATTAAAGCAGCTGGATACGTTGAAGTAGAAGTTGGATATGAGATTAGGGATGAAGCATTTAAAAAACTGCAATCTCTTCCGTTTTCATATTATGATAAAACGCCATCGGGATGGATTATGGCCCGCTTAACATCAGATTCAAGAAGGCTAGCATCCCTCCTATCATGGGGAATAATTGATTTGCTTTGGAGTTCATTGTCAATGATTGGTATTATTACAATCTTGTATATTGTGAATTGGCGGTTAGCATTAGTTATTACAGGATTGTTTCCGATTTTGTTGATATTTAGTATTTATTTTCGAAGAAAGATCTTATTTGCATATCGGGATGTAAGAAAGACTAATTCAAAAATTACAGCTAGTTACAACGAAGGGATCATGGGTAATAAAACCACCAAAACTCTAGTTCTAGAAGATATGAAAAATAATGAATTTGATCAATTGACATCAAAGATGCGTAAAGATTCAATGCGTGCTGTCATTTATACTTCAATTTATTTTCCGATCATTTTAGTTTTAAGTTTCATCGCTATTTCTTTAATTCTAAGAATTGGTGGTGGTTATATTGTTAACCCAGGCCGCGTAGCTTTTGAAATTTCATTATTATATTTATTTGTTAGTTATACAATCCAATTTTTTGAACCAGTTATGCAATTAGCAAGAGTTCTTGCTGAGCTTCAACAAGCTCAAGCATCAGCGGAAAGAATTATGTCATTAATTGAAACTAAGGCTGATATCTATGATAGTGAAGAAGTTATTGAAAAATACGGATCCTTAATGAATCCTAAAAAAGAAAATTGGGAAACTTTAAATGGTGACATTGAGTTTGATAATGTTACATTCAAATATGATGAAGGTGAAACCATTCTTAAAAACTTCAACTTAAAGGTTCCAAAAGGCCGATCTGTGGCTTTAGTTGGTGAAACCGGAAGTGGAAAAAGCACAATAGTTAACTTGATCTGCCGCTTTTATGAACCAAAAGAAGGTGTAATTAAAATTGACGGACATGATTACAAGAATCGTTCGATTGGATGGCTTCATGATAGTTTGGGTTATGTTCTTCAAACTCCGCATTTGTTTAACGGTAATATTATGGAAAACATTCGCTACGGTAATTTGGATGCAACTGATGAAGAAGTAATCGCAGCTGCGAAAGCGGTAAGTGCTGACAGTTTTATCAATGACTTTCCAGAAAAATATAATACTAATGTTGGTGAAGGCGGAAATAAATTATCGGTTGGACAACGACAGTTAGTCTCGTTTGCACGAGCATTACTTGCAGACCCCAAAATATTAATTTTAGATGAAGCAACCTCATCAATTGATACAAAAACAGAAGAAATTATTCAAGGAGTTATTAATAAAATCTTAAAAGGTAGAACCTCGTTTATTATTGCCCATCGTTTATCCACAATCATTAATGCTGATATCATTTTAGTTATTCGTGATGGTGAAATCCTCGAACAAGGAAGTCACCGTGAATTGCTAGATTTGCGTGGAGAATATTATAACCTTTATAAGAATCAATTTATTAATGAAGCTTTAGAGAAAACAAAATTTTAAAATGAAAAATCCCTTATTTAAAATAAGGGATTTTTTTATATTAATTAGTAATAAATCACATAATAAAAATCATATAAGTTTTTCTACAAAATTTTCTATATTTCATTCCTTATGTGAGTATAATAAAATGGTATAAATACTAAAGATTATTGTAAAAAGCGATTATAAGCGAAAAAACAGTTGATTAATAACGCTTTATGACCGTATTAAGAAAAAACATGTTGAAAAAAACAACAATTTCCTTTATAATTATAAATAAGAGAGGGAAGTGAAAAATGCGCTGTATATTTTTATATAATCCAAATAGTGGAAAAGGTAATTTAATTACTAAATTAGAATACATTAAACGTCAGCTAGAAAAAAGATTTGCTGAAGTTGTTATATATAAAACGAAGTCCGCTGAAGATACAATTGAGACTGCCAAAGCAGCTTGCTATCAATATGATGCGATTATTTTTTCAGGTGGGGACGGAACCTTTAATGATGTTACAAGAGGGGTTGCATCACAGTCAAAACGACCAATTTTAGGATATATCCCGTCAGGAACTGTTAATGATATTGCGAGAAATTTAAAAATTCCACGATATTATAAACGAGCTGTTAAAGTAATCTTAGAAGGAGCTTACGTGAATCATGACGTTGGTGTAATAAATGACCGCTATTTTATTTATGTTGCCGCTTTAGGAACTTTTTCAGGCATTAGTTATCGAACCACGCATGATGCTAAAAAGATCTTAGGAAAACTAGCCTATGCCTTTGATGGATTAAAGGACTTAACAAATCCTACATTATCAAAAATAAAATTAAAAACAGAAAATGTTGAAGTAGAAATAGATACACCGCTTGTTTTGGTATTAAATTCAATTTCTGTTGGTGGAATCCCGTTTAATAAAAATGGTCATTTAAATGATGGCAAGTTTGATATTTTAGTTGTGAAAAAGGGAGTCTATAAGGGATTAATTAATATTATTAAATTATTTGTTTTAGGATTATTTAAATTAAGACGTGGACATGTTATCTATCATTACAAATCTTCAAACTTTCGAATTGAAGTTGAGGGAGATCCTGTATGGTGTGTTGATGGTGAAGCTGGTCCAACTGGTAGTGTTGATATAAAAAATATTCATAATTATTTACAGATTTATATTCCGAAAAAACGAAATAATAAAACAAAATCAAAATATTTTAATAATAAGTTGTAAAAACGAATAGAAAGTGCTAAAATTAGCGAAGATAAATCTTGATAAGGAGACTTGGTGAATACCATTTAATTATTATGTATACAAAAAATGATGCATTAAAATTGTGGGAAGCTGAAATTGGTGATAAGGAATATTCATATGATTTTCACGGGAAGAAAATCAAAAGAGCAGACTACTTAGAAAAAAATCAAGTCGGATGGGTTATTACCTATCTAAAGCCTTTAGAACTTGGTGGGCCGAATAATATCGGAAATATTATTATTATGCACCACCGAACTGCTGAAGAAAAAGCGTTAAATTATCCAAAGTTTCAAATTGATTCTTTAGAGTATGTAGTTCAGTATGATAAGAAGAAAGACTTTTACTATGTTGAAAAAGTATTAGATGACGATGATGATGAAGGCTTTTTTATTTAAATAAAAAGAAAAAACAGAGTTAGTAAATAACTCTATTTTTTGAAATTGATATATATGTGAAAGGGAGAGGAGAAGTATGATAGAAGAATAGGGGATTCTTCTTGCAAGCTTTATCGCTTGCACTTATAGTATGATAACATTTATAAATTTTTATTCAAAAAAAATAAAAAAAATTTTAAAAATATTAATTAAGGTGATGAAATTGAGAATTATTGCAGGAAAACATAAAGGACGTAGACTTAAAACATTAGAGGGTCTTAATACTAGACCAATGATGGACCGTATGAAAGAATCTGTTTTTAATATATTAGGCCCATATTTTGAAGGTCAGATTGTTTTGGATTTATTTGGAGGGTCGGCATCGCTTAGTTTAGAAGCGTTAAGCAGAGGGTGTAAAATGTCCTACATTGTTGAAATGTCTCGTGATGCAGTTAAGGTTATTAACGAAAATGTTTCATCTTTACATGAAGTGGAAAATGTAAAAATTTTTAATGTTGATTATAAAGTAGCTCTTAAAAAATTTGCATCAGATAACATAAAATTTGATTTAATTTTTTTGGATCCTCCATATCGTTTAAAAATAATTGATGAAATAATTAAATTTTTAATTGATAATAATATGATTAGCGATAATGGTAATATTATTTGTCAATATTTAAAAAATAATTATCAAGCTCAATCTATTGAAAATGATAATAATAAACTTGATATTGTGAAAAATTATTCATATGCAAACAGTGAAGTTGTAATATATGAATATATAAAAGTTAAGTAAAGTGGAAAATAATTACTCTTGCATATTTAATTTTATCATGTATAATATTACCTAGTTTTTAGGTGATTTAAATGATAAACTTTCTATACTCTGCGCAAATTATTATGCCGATTGTAATTTTAATTATAATCGGATATCTTTTACAAAAATTAAAATTATTTAATTCGCAATTTTTAGAAGTTGCAAATAGGTTAGCTTTTAAAGTGTTTTTACCCATTTTGCTTTTTTATAATGTTTTCTCACAACCAAAAATCACTGAGTATTTTAACTTAAGACTTATTTTGTTTGTTTTTTCAATGACAATATTTTTATGGTTGATTTTAATGATTGTGATGAAATCTTTTGTTAAGGAGCAAAAGCGAGTCGGTGTTATGATTCAAGGAATTTTCCGAAGTAACTTTTTATTGTTTGGATTACCTTTAGCTGGAATATATGATGTTACTACTGTCGCAATTTTTGCTGCATGTTATATTCCGTTAATCAACATCCTGGCAAATCTCACCTTATATAAATTTTCAGAAGATCAAAACAAGAGTTTAAAATTGGCTTTGCAGTCATCAATAACTAATCCTTTATTTATTGGTGGGATTTTAGGTTTAACATTAGGGATTGTTCGGGAGTTAATCGGTTTTGATATCCCCGTTATCCTTGCAATTCCCTTATCGCAAATCAGAGATTTAGCAACCCCATTTGCTTTTATTTTGTTAGGTGCTGAGTTAAAGATCCGTACTATGTTTACAAATTTTAGATACACATTATCCGCATCTATCATTAAAACTATTGGATATCCTATGATTTTCTTACCACTAGCGTATTTTTTAAATTTCAATAAGCTGGAATTTGCAATTGTTTTAGCAGTTTCAGCAACCCCAAATGCTGTTTCAAGCTATACTATGGCTAGAAACTATAATTCAGATTATAAGCTAGCTGGAGAAATGGTTGTCTTATCGACATTAATTAGTATCGTGACGCTCTTTATTATTCTAACAATAAGCATTCATTTAGGTTTGATTAATCAACCATAAAAAACAGGACGCTAAATATAATCATTTACCGTCCTGTTAAAAAGATATAAAAATAAGAAAGAGGATGCCGCTAAGAATAGACTGGATTAATCGATGAGTAAAATATGTTTTGTAGCTCAACTTATATTTGCTAATAACATTTAATACTTGCATATGAACTGACAATCCACCGAAACCACATAACATTGACATAATCAAGAGCGTTAAATGATCTGAAAATCCTAAGGTTAATGCCGTATTTAAACCAAGTGAAATTTCGATATTAGCTAATGTAAGGTCTATTATAAGATGCTTTATATGAAAAAAATTTAAGGTAGTAACAATACTATGTCTGAAGATACCAGCAAAAACCATTACCCCAGAGATCATTAATAATAAACTGATCGCTTTATTAATAGAAAATAAAAACTGATCTAAAGAAAATTCTAGAGAAGAATTTCTGATTTCAGTTTTTTTATTTTTTCTGTTTGTATATAGGCAAATGAGAAAATTTGATAGGACATGAACCAAAATAACAATTACCGCATATTTTATATTAAAGCCTAGTACATAAGAGAGAATAAAAAGTGGACCTAAAAAGGAAGCATATTTTAAGAGATCATTAGCCTCATTTTTAGATATTTTCCCTTTTTCATAAGCATCACATATTAATGATGAACTTGAGGGATTACTTGTAAAGATGCTTAAGAAAAATAAATATAAACTATGTTCGTTAGAAAATTTTAGTTTTTTTAGTAACGATCTAAAAAGATAAATAAATTTATTAATTAATTTTGTGTTAATTAATAAGGAAGCCATAATATAGAATGTGAAAATTGATGGATATACTTTGTATAACCATATTTCTAAAGTAATAATGACGTTATTGAAAAAATCTCTTGGGTTAACAATAATACTAAAGGTAATAATGCTTATCAATGCAATAATAAAAATGTAGAGAAATTTTTTCATCGATAAATTAACAGTTGTTGACCCACTTCAATTTCATCTGACGTCAAGGCATTATCACGTTTTAACTGTTCAACAGTTATCGAAAAGTTTCTAGCGATAGTAAATAAAGAGTCCCCAGGACGTACGGTGTAGACAATAAAGTTTGGTGGAAGATAAGCAACATTTAAATATCTTGCTACCCCTCTTACGACAGCTTCAGCTAATGCCGGCCAATTGTAAAAGAGGCGTTGAACATCGTCGGGATTGTCGGCAAAACCGTATTCAACAATAATTGTTTCAGCTCTTGGAGTTTCACGAATGATAAAATAATAATCATTTCCTAATGCATTTTGTCTCGTATAAACATTTCGAATATTTTGGCCTGTTTTTTCAATTTCATCAGCTATATAACGTCCAAGTGTCGGCTGATTTCTGATGGAATGAATTACTTCTGCCCCTTTACTTCCGCCGTTATTAATATGGTTTGAGATAACAATGGTGTTATCTTGAATTAAATTATTGATTCTTTGGACACGGTCATTTGGAGTCAAAGTTTCATCAGTCGTTCTTGTCATTACGGAAGGAATGCCAAGTTCTTGGAATCTACGGTTTTGATAATTAGATATTTTTAATGTTAAATCCTTCTCTTTCCATAGCTGATTACTACCACCACCCGGATCCCATCCTCCATGACCAGGATCTAAAATAACTAACATAATATACCTTCTTTCTAATAAAGTATATGATTTGGAAGGCTTAAATAATTCTAAAGAATAAAAAAATTAAAAATGATAATAATATGAAAAAAGGGGGTAAAAAAATGGATAAAGTTTTAATGATTTTAAGAAAAGATGCGATGTATAAGAATACATCATTTTCTAGTTCAAAATTTTTAGTTGAAGAAATATATGATGTTATTGAGGCATTAAAAAAAATAAAGGAAGAAAAACCAAAATTTATAGTCATTGATATGGCAACATCAAGAATTTGTGGAATGGATTTAATAAGAATAATTAGATGCAACCCTGCCAATTATCATATTAAAATAATAGTTACTGCAAAGAATTTTAATTATCGCTTTATGCAAGAAATATTTGATTTAGGTGCTGATTTCTTTATAAAATATCCTATTGAAATAAAAGATATTGAAAACATTTATCAAAATCTAAAAGTGCTTGAAAACTATGTCAACTTGGAAATGATTGCGAAAAATAATGATTTTCAATGGATATCGGAAATATGAGGAAATGCTCATATTTTTTGTTTTTTTTCTTTACATTTAGATCGTTTTAGTGTATAATATATAAGCAGTGAAAAATTATGTCCTGATAGCTCAGCTGGACAGAGCAACGGCCTTCTAAGCCGTCGGTCGGGGGTTCGAATCCCTTTCAGGACGCCATTTTTATTTTGAGTTTAATTTAAGTCATTCTTTATTGGATGATTTTTTTTAATAAGATAGAAAAGAAGAATTAAAAGTCAAAAACCAATAATTTAAAATTAAAATTTGGGTTTTTGAACAATTTTAACAGAGTAATCATATAATGTTATATGAATATATTAACTTATACAGTTCGCCCAGGCGACACATTATGGAAAATTGCAAGTTTACATCAAGTTGGCGTGACTGAGTTGATTAATGCAAACCCACAAATTCAAAATCCCAACTTAATTTTTATTGGTCAAACAGTAAATATTCCTTCCCAATCATCATTCCGGGTCATGGAACAAGAGGTAATAAGATTAGTTAATGAAGAACGTTCCAAAAGAGGGTTAGGCTTACTGAATGAAAATTGGGAGGTATCTAGGGTAGCAAGAATCAAATCTCAAGATATGATTGATAACAATAACTTTTCTCATAATTCACAAATATATGGAACACCATTTCAAATGTTAACATCTTTTGGAATAAGATATTCTCAAGCTGCAGAAAATATCGCAACCGGTCAGCAGTCAGCTCAGCAGGTTATGAATACATGGATGAACTCGAGTGGTCATAGAGCAAATATCCTTAACCCTAATTTTAATAGAATTGGTGTAGGAATTGCGAGAAAAGGAACAACAGGACCACTTTACTTTACTCAGATATTTATTAGAAGCTAGATTAATATAATTATTATTTACATCCTTATGGTGGGGGTTTAGATCCCTTTTAGGTTATTAAAAGCAATCATTCATTATTGGATGATTTTTTTATTTTTTTACTAATTTTAAATTGAAATTGTCATGGTAAACTAAAGAGAAATATGTTATAATAGTTTGTATTTTCTATATATACAAAAGATTAATAAAGGACAAGAATATGAAAATTTTTACTTATGCATTACCATTAATTAGGATTATATTGTTTATTATTGTTGGATATTTATTTGCCGTTGTAACAAATCAAACATTGGAACAAGCAAGTAAATGGTGGCCAATTTTGTGCATAGTAATCAATATCATTACAATTATTCTATTAGTAATAATTTGTAAAAGCCAAGGCACAACTTATAAAAATTTAATAAACCCAACTGGTACTCGTTTTAATTTAAAATATACATTGTTAATTGTTGTAATTATGATTATATTTGGTATCGGAGGAATATACATTTTTGGATTTTTGATCTATGGTTCCATCCCTTTAACAATGATTCAACCAATCCCTATATGGCTAGCTATTATTAATTTATTTTTGCTACCAATAACCATAGTATTTGCTGAATTGCCTTTATATTTTGGATATTCATTAAATAATATTGATAAAATTACCGGCAATAAGGTATTAGCTATATTGTACCCGATGTTTTTCTATGCCCTTCAACATAGTTTTATTCCATTAATATTTGATTGGCAACATATTATTTTTAGATTTTTATCTTTTATGCCATTAATGCTTATATTAGGATTTACATACTATAAAAAGAAAAATCTTAAACCTTTAATGATTGGCCATGGTATCCTTGATTTGGCTGCTGCTTCACAAATATTAATAATATCTATTGTTCCAACATTATTTGATTTTCTTTAAAAATAGCTGATAAAGCCGATAACCAATATTGCAATATAGGATAAAGCAATGCCTTCTAAGCCGTGGGTCGGGGGTTCGAATCCCTTTCAGGACGGCATTTCCATTTAGTCATTCTAAAAGAATGATTTTTTTGTTTTTAAATTTTTGAAACTGTGTTACAAAAGATGTTTCCATAATTCGATTGATTTTTTAATATTTATTTGGTAAAATTTATTTGTATAATCAAAAACGATTTATGGAGGTATTCTTAAATGAGAAAGATTTTACCAATAATAGTTTTAATATTTGCAGTATTTACACTGATTGCATGTGGAAATGGAAATATTATAATTCATTTTGATTCAAACGGCGGTAGCATAGTAGAAAGTATAAATTATAGTGGTGAAACAAATATATCTATTCCAGACAATCCAACTAAAGAAGGATTTGTATTTGATGGATGGTTTTGGGATAACGAAACTTTTCAACGTCCTTTTACAGTAAATTCATTTTTAGAACTTACTGTAAAAAGTAACATTACTGTATATGCAAAGTGGGTTAAACAAGATAGCGAGCTTACTATGCAATTAAAGAGTATTTATTTGCTAGCCGTTCAAACTGAAGAATTTCAAGGAACATATGAACAATGGTTAGAAACTGTTAGAGGTCCAGAAGGTGTTCCAGGAGAAGATGGTAAATCTTCTCTATTAAGAATTAACGAAGGTTATCTTGAATGGCAAATTGAAGGAAATTCTACTTGGATTCAATTATTTGATCTAAATTCTCTCAAAGGTCAAGAAGGTAAAAATATAAGTCTCCAAGTATCTGATGGATATATTCAGTGGCAATATGTTGGAGATGCTAGTTGGACTAATTTAATCTCACTTGGCACATTAACAGGACAAGATGGTATAGATGGAAGAGAAGTAAACTTCCAAGTATCTGATGGATATATTCAGTGGCAATATGTTGGAGATACTAGTTGGACTAATTTGATTGAAATTTCCACGTTAACTGGATTACCTGGAGTCGGAATATCAAGCACAGAAATTAACCAACAAGGTGAATTGATTATCCATTATACAAACGGATCTATTGTAAACTTGGGTTCTATTTTTGTAATGTACTTGGTTCAATTTAAAGATCATAATGGTCATATATTTGATGTACAGTATGCTACATATGGAGGATCTGTGAATGAACCAATGGCACCAACTATTGTTGGATATCAATTCATTGGTTTTGATTGTAGTTTTGATAATATTACATCTAACACAGTGATTAAAGCCTTATATGAAATTCAAAAATTTTCTTTTATATTTGATTCCAATGGAGGATCATATGTAAATGATATAACCAATATTGAATATAGTTCATTAGTAGATTTGCCAACACCGACTAAGGAAGGATATGTTTTTGCTGGTTGGTTCTATGGTAATAGCATTAATGATGGTCAATTTACTTCCCAAACCAAAGTTGAAAGAAGTTTAACTCTTTATGCAAGATGGTCGAGTACCGAATTTTCAGTAATATTTCTTGATTATGATGATACTATATTAAAAGAAGTTGAAGTAATAACTGGAAAAAGTGCTTTTCCACCTGAAACTCCAACTCGAATTGGATATACTTTTATCGGTTGGGATATATCGTATTCAAATATTTTAAAAGATACAGTTGTAAGAGCAGTTTATGATATTAACAAATATACAATTAAATTTAACACGAATGGGGGTTCATCAATTAACGATATTACTCAAGATTATGATTCTGTTATTACTGAGATAATACCATTAAAATTGGGATATGATTTTGTGGGGTGGTATAGTGACTCTCTTTTTTCAACCTCATATACACTTACTACAATGCCTGCTGAAAATATTACCCTATATGCAAAATGGGAAATTATTAACTATACTATCACTTACGTTGTTAATGATGGAATTAACAGTATTAATAATCCTGATAGTTATCAAGTAACAAGTAGTATTGCTTTATCTGATGCATATAAAGAAGGTTATATATTTAGAGGTTGGTATGATAATAAAGATTTAACTGGTGATGTAATATCATTAATACAACTTGGTTCCACTGGAAATATAATTTTATATGCAAAATGGGATATTAATTCTTATACAATTACATATAGAATGATGGAAGAAGATTATGATCCACTTTATCATATTAAGCTTTTTGTTGGAGAAACAATAATTCAAGTTTCTTTAGGATCTCAACACTCATCTGCTTTAACATCAACCGGTCGTCTCTTTATGTGGGGAAGAAACAATTATGGTCAACTTGGTGATGGAACGGTAATAGACAAAAATATCCCAACTGAAATTACAAACCGTTTTGGTTTGAGTAACGAAGAAAAAATTACTCAAATTTCATTAGGAAGTAGTCATTCCTCAGCTTTAACATCTACAGGACGAGTCTTTATGTGGGGAAGAAACAATTATGGTCAACTTGGTGATGGAACGGTAATAGACAAAAATATCCCAACTGAAATTACAAATCGTTTTGGTTTAAGTAACGAAGAAAAAATTACTCAAATTTCATTAGGAAGTAGTCATTCCTCGGCTTTATCATCTACAGGACGAGTCTTTATATGGGGATATAACTATAATAGTCAACTTGGTGATTCAACTTTAATCAATAAAAATATCCCAACTGAAATCACAAATCGTTTTGGTTTATCAAATAATGAAACTATTATTCAAGTTGCATTAGGAGAAAACCATTCATCCGCTTTAACATCAACTGGACGAGTCTTTGTTTGGGGATATAACGCTTGTGGTCAACTTGGTGATGCAACTTTAACTGATAAAAATATTCCAACTGAAATTACTAACCGTTTCAGTTTAATAGGAGAGGAAAAAATAAGTCAAATTTCTTTGGGAAGTAATCATTCTTCTGCTATTTCTTCAACAGGCCGCCTCTTTTTATGGGGATATAACTATCATGGTCAAATTGGTGATGGAACGACAATTAACAAAATACTTCCAACTGAAATTACGAACCGTTTTGGTTTAAGTAACGAAGAAAAAATTATTCAATTTTCTTTAGGTGGTTCACATTCATCCGCTTTAACATCAACTGGCCGCCTCTTCATGTGGGGAAATAACTATAATGGCCAACTCGGAAATATAACGACTACCAACAGAAACAGCCCAACTTATATTACAAACTATTTCAATATAACAGATGAAGAAAAGATTACTCAAATTTCTTTAGGAAATCTTCATTCCTCGGCTATAACATCAACTGGGCGATTCTTTGTGTGGGGATATAACTATGAGGGTCAGCTTGGCGATGGAACAACAATTAATAAAAATATCCCAACTGAAATTACATTATTTAAAAGTTCAAAAGTCTTTACATCTTTGACATATATTTATCATGAAAACATCAATCAATTTATTCCTAATAAAGAAGGTTATATCTTTTTAGGCTGGTATACAGATTTAACATTCATTAGTTTATCTGATCTCTCAATAATGCCTGCAAATGATATCGTTTTGTTTGGTTATTGGAGTATTATAAATTATGATATTACTTATCATTTAGATGATGGTATTAATCATGATAATAATCCGAATTCATATACGGTTTTTGATGAAATTACGCTCTTCAATCCAACTAAAATTGGTTACAATTTTTTAGGCTGGTATGATAATGAAGGTTTAACTGGAGAAGCAATTACAACAATTTCATTGGGTTCAACTATAAATGTAAATTTATATGCAAAATGGGAAATAAAATCATATACAATATCATATTTAATCGTAGAAGATGATTATGAACCACTGAGTTACATTCCACTTTTTCCAGAAGAAAGTATCATAAAAGTTTCTTTAGGATATTATAATTCCGCTGCATTAACATCAACGGGTCGCCTCTTTATATGGGGAAATAACTTTTATGGTCAACTTGGAGACGGAACGAAAACTGGCAAAATTGTTCCAATAGAAATAACCAGTTGCTTCAGTTTATCAAGTGAAGAAAAAATTATTGAGGTTTCTTTAGGAGAATACAATTCTTCTGCATTAACATCAACTGGCCGCCTCTTTATGTGGGGAAATAACTATTATGGTCAACTTGGTGATGGAACGACAGCTGATAAAACTTCTCCAACTGAAATTACATCTTATTTCAAATTAACATCCAATGAAAAAATTATTAAAGTTGTTTTGGGATGTAGTCATTCCTCTGCTTTAACCTCAACTGGTCGCCTCTTTACTTGGGGATATAACTATTATGGTAGACTTGGTGATGGAACAACAAATAACAAAAATATACCAACTGAAATTACAAGTAATTTCAATTTAACAAGTGAAGAAAAAATCATCGATGTTTCCTTGGGATACTCTCACTCTTCTGCTTTAACATCAAGTGGACGTCTGTTTACTTGGGGATTTAACGCATATGGTCAACTTGGTGATGGAACATATAATAATAATTATCTTCCAACAGAAATCACAAGGTTTTTCAATCTAACAAATGATGAAATTGTTCATATTGATTTTAAAGGAGGTCATTCTTCTGCATTAACATCAACAGGCCGCCTCTTTTTATGGGGATATAACTCTTATGGTCAAATTGGTGATGGAACAATTGTTAATAAAACATCTCCAACCGAAATCACATCTTTTTTCAACTTAACAAGTGGAGAAACAATTACTCAAATTTCCATAGGGGATACTTTTTCATCCGCATTAACATCATCTGGCCGCCTTTTTATATGGGGAGATAATACTTATGGTCAACTTGGTGATGGAACAACTGCTGCAAAATCTACCCCAATAGAAATCACAAATCGATTCAATTTAACTAATGATGAAACAATTATACAAGTTTTCTTAAAGAGAAGTCATTCATCCGCTTTATCATCATCTGGACGCCTCTTTATGTGGGGATATAATACTTCTGGACAACTAGGAAATGGAACGACTGCATCTCTATCTACTCCAACAGAAATAATATTCAAAAAATCAAAGGAATTTGTTTCAGTTTCATATTATTTAAATGAAAATATTATTGAATATCTTCCAATCAGAGATGGTTATCTCTTTATGGGTTGGTATAAAGATTTATCATTTGCTAATTTATTTGATCTTTCAACCATGCCTGAATACAGTTCAATTTTGTATGGTCAATGGACAATTATAAATTATGATATTAATTATTATTTAAATGAGGGTAATAATCATACTGGTAATCCAAATTCATATACAATTCTTGACGATATTACACTACTTAATCCATCAAAAACAGGCTACAATTTCTTAGGATGGTATGATAATGAAGAGTTTTCTGGAAATCAAGTTACAAAAATTACACTAGGATCTACTGAAACTGTAAATTTATATGCAAAATGGGAAATTATTGAATACAATATCATATATGAACTGGGTGGTGGAATCAATAGTACTGAAAATCCTCTTACTTATCAAGTAACAAGTAATATCATTTTATCAGAACCAAGTAAAGAAGATTATACATTTATGGGGTGGTATGATAATGAAAGTTTTACAGGAGAAGCAATTACTTCAATACAAGCTGGAACTACTGATGATATTATCCTTTATGCAAAATGGATGAGATTTACAATAACATATTCATTAATGGAAGATGATTATGATCCATTGAACCATATTTCACTTTATTTAGGTGAATCCATAATTCAAGTTTCTTTAGGGGGTTATCATTCCTCAGCCTTAACATCTGCTGGCCGCCTATTTATGTGGGGGAGAAATGATTCTGATCAACTAGGCGATGGAACTAATATTGAAAAAGTCATTCCCACTGAAATTACAAGCTTCTTCACATTAGCAACTGAAGAGATTATAATTCAAGTTTCTTTAGGGAATTATCATTCTGCAGCCTTAACATCAAATGGACGGCTCTTTATGTGGGGTGGCAATTTTATGTCCCAACTTGGTGATGGAACGACAATTAAAAAATCTAATCCAATAGAAATTACAAATCGTTTCAATTTAACAAGCGAAGAATCCATAATTCAAGCTTCTTTAGGAGGAAATCATTCCTCAGCGTTAACATCTACTGGCCGCCTCTTCACTTGGGGTGGCAACGATTATGGTCAACTTGGTGATGGAACGATTCTGAACAAATATACCCCTACTGATATTACGAGTCGTTTTGGATTAAATATTGATGAAACTATTATCCAAATTACTTCTGGAGATTTTCATTCTGCTGCTCTTACGTCAACTGGAAGAGTCTTTATGTGGGGAAGAAATTCATATGGTCAACTAGGGGATGAAACAATAGTAGACAGATATATCCCAACTGAAATTACAAGCCTTTTTGGATTAAATATTGATGAAACAATTATTCACATTTCTTTAGGATGTTTGCATTCCTCAGCCTTAACATCTGCTGGCCGCCTATTTGTGTGGGGATATAACGGTAATAATCAACTAGGTGATGGAACTTTTATTAACAAATTAATTCCAACAGAGATTACAAACAGTTTTTCTTTATCAACAGATGAACATATTGTTTTAATTTCTTTGGGTGGTATTCATTCTACCGCATTGACATCAATTGGACGAGTCTTTATGTGGGGATATAACGAAATGAGTGCCCCAACAGAAATCACAAGTTTATTTAGTTTGATAAGCAGCGAGACCATTATTCATGTTTTTTTAGGATATTCTTATTCTGCAGCTTTAACATCAACTGGAAGAGTCTTTATGTGGGGAAATAACTATTATGGTCAACTTGGTGATGGAACAAAAACAAATAAAACCACTCCAATTACAATATTTAAATATCCAACTGAAATTAATTCTGTTACACATAATTTTAATGATAGTATTAATAGTTACATTCCTTATAGAGATGGTTATACCTTTGTAGGGTGGTATAAAGATTTAACATTGACTAATTTATTCGATCAAACCGCCATGCCTAAATATGACATTGTTTTGTATGGGAAATGGAACATAATTAATTACGATATTAATTATTATTTAGATGGAGGTTACAATCACGTTGATAACCCTATTTCATATACAATTTTAGATGAAATATCACTCATTGATCCAATAAAAACTGGTTATTCTTTTTTAGGATGGTATGATAATAGCGATTTTACAGGTAGTAAAATTACAACTCTAACATTTGGAAATGTGATTTTATATGCAAAGTGGGAGATTAATTCATATACAGTTACATATGTAATCGTGGGAGATGATTATGACCCACTAAATCATATCCAACTTTACCCAGAAGAAATTATCACTCATGTTTCATTAGGATATAATCATTCTTCTGCAATAACATCGATTGGGCGAGTGTTTATGTGGGGATACAACTATACAGGTCAACTTGGTGATGGTACTACAACAAATAAAGAAAATCCAACAGAAATCACAAGTCTATTTGGTTTATCAAGTAACGAAACCATTATTCAAATTTCTTTAGGAGAAAATCATTCTTCTGCAATAACATCAACTGGTCGCATCTTTATGTGGGGTCGCAATAATTATGGACAACTTGGTGATGGCACAACTTTAAGCAAAACAACTCCAATCGAAATAACTAACCAATTCTCATTAACAAACAATGAAACCATTATTCAAGTTTCTTTAGGTGAAAATCACTCTTCTGCAATAACATCAACTGGTCGCATCTTCATGTGGGGTAATAATTACAAAGGTCAACTTGGTACGGGTATGACAAATTCATCATCAGACCCTATCGAAATAACAGCCAATCTTGGGTTAGGAAGTAACGAAAAGGTCATTCAAATTTCTTTAAAAGGTGAAAATTCTTCCGCCCTAACATCAACTGGTCGCCTCTTTATGTGGGGAAATAACACTTTTGGTCAACTTGGAGATGGAACGACAACTCAAAAATTAATACCTACAGAAATAACAAACCATTTTGGCTTAACATACGACGAAAAAATTATTCAAATTTCTTTAAGTGTATATAGCTCTTCCGCTTTAACATGTACCGGACGAGTCTTTATGTGGGGACTAAATTCAAGCGGAGAACTTGGAGATGGAACGACAATCGACAGAACCACTCCTATAGAAATTACAAGTCATTTTAGTTTAACAAGTAATGAATCAATTATTCAAGTTTCGTTAGGAAGATCGTATTCTTCAGCATTAACATCAACTGGGTCCCTCTTTGTCTGGGGAAGCAACTATGTAGGTCAACTTGGTGATGGTACCACATTGAGTAATTACAACCCAACAAATATCACAAACCATTTTAATTTAACAACTGGGGAAACTATTGTTTTAGTTTCTTTAGGAAATATCCATTCTTCAGCATTAACATCATTAGGACGCCTCTTTATGTGGGGACATAACTATTATTATCAACTTGGTGATGGAACGACAATTGATAAACATTCTCCAACTGAATTAACAATATTTAAATCGCCAATGGAATCATATATAGATACATATTATTACATTGAAAGCATTAATGAATTTATGCCAAATAGAGATGGTTACACCTTAAATGGTTGGTATATAGATCCATCATTACTTGTATTATCCGATATTACATTGATGCCTGCATTAAACATAGTTTTATTTGGTCAATGGAATATTTTCTCTTAAAAAATCTTGATAGCCTTCATTTAATATGCAAATAGAAATGAAATTAATTATTTGTCTTGTTAAAAGTTGGTAGTTATAAAGGTTATAATAATTGCGTTTTAAAAAAAGCTTATTTTAGATTAAAATAGGCTTTTTATCTAATCTTATATTATGTAAAAGTAGTTACTATAGAGCAAATATTGTTAAAAATATCCGATATTAGAGACATTTACTCAAAAGTTTGATGTTTAGAAAATTGGAATGTTTAGTATATTTTTTTATCTATGTTTTGGTTTAAATGTTTTTTGATTAATATATTCAAAGAATTTGTAAAATATATTAATGTCTTGTTTTTCTTGAAAAAACGATGAATGAATGCTATCATAGATATTGAGGTGATTATATGGATGATTATTTGACGTTTGATAATCGTGAACAATTCCGTGAATGGTTAAATGCTAATTCCATAAATAATTCAGGAATATGGATTATCTTTACAAAAAAGAATGGGACTTTAAAAGCCAGTGAAGCTTTAGAAGAGGCTTTATGTTTTGGTTGGATTGATGGATTGATTAAAAGTTTAGATTCAAACTCATATATTAAAAGATTTACACCAAGAACGAAAAATAGTTCCTGGTCTGATAAAAATAAAGAATTAGTTAAGAAATTAGAAGCACAGGGTTTGATGACTGATATGGGCAGAGCAGCCATAACACAAGCTGTTATGAATGGGCAATGGGATAAAGTCAAAACTGATATCTCTAAAACTGAAATTGATCATTTTATTTCATTGATCAAAAACGATGACGATGCTTATAAAAATCTAATAAATATGTCAGAATCAATAAAAAAAACATATGCAAAACATTATTTTGCTGCAAAAGGTGAAGCGACAAGAGAAAAACGCCTTGCTCAAATAATCCAGCGTTTACAAGAAAATAAAAAACCAATGTAGATTTTTCAGTAATATTATTGTATAATAGTATTACTGTTTTGTCCCGATAGCTCAGCTGGATAGAGCGGCTGCCTCCTAAGCAGTAGGTCGAGGGTTCGACTCCCTTTCTGGGACGCCATATGAAAATAATAAAGATAGTATTCAAATCTATCTTTTTTATTTTGATTTAATATGGTATAATTTAGGAAAAAGGAGTGATATTATGTGGGTTCTTTATCTTGTTTTAGCATTAATATTTTCAATGTTTCTATTTTGTGGGTTTTTACTATATAATCATAAAGCTTTATGGTTACTCTCTGGTTATAATACAATGAGTAAAAAACAAAAGGAACATTATGATAAAACCCATGATATGAGAGCAATTAGCAGATTTGTTGGAAACTTATGTTTTGTATTAGCTGGTTACATTTTTGTTTTAGCGTTTGGAATTTTTTTAGAAAATAGATATGTTATTTTGATATCAACTGGTTTAATTCTTGTTATTTCTGTTGCTTGTGTAATATATGTTAATACGAGCAAACGTTTCAAAAAGTGAAAATGAAATTACTTATTCTAAGAATTAAATAATGACACTATTAAAGAGGAATTTATTATGAGTGAAATTATAATCCGAGCAATGACAGAAGCAGATATAGATGAAGCAATTCATTTATGGCAATGTTCTTTTCATGCGGGTTTTTCTGCAAGTTTTGATACAAAAGAGGTTTTAATCAGGTATCTTAATCGTAATCCTTTTCTAAGTACAGTTGCTGCGACAAATGATAATAAGATCGTAGGAACCCTTTTGTGTGGTCATGATGGCAGAAGAGCATCTATTTATCACACTACGGTTAACCCGACTTATCGTAATTTAGGTATTGCTCGTAAAATGGAAGAACGTGCGCTACAAGAGTTAAAAAAAATCGGCATTAATTCCGGTTTCTTATTTATAAATATTCATAATAAAGGATCAAAAGAATTTTGGACATCGCTCGGTTGGGTTGTAATTGAAGATGTAAGGTATTTATACAAGTCTTTTTAATAAAACGATAAAAATAGGAATTTATTGTTGTTGATAATGCATATATTTTCTTGAAAGAGGTGAATGTATGTATTTTCATGAAGTGCAAAGTGGTGAAACTTTATACCAAATATCACAAATGTATAATGTTCCTTTAGAAAAAATTATCCAGGATAATGGAATTACCAATCCTTCCCAAATAGTTGTAGGACAAAGTCTAATTGTCCTCCCTGAGGACTTTACATATGAAGTGGAACCTGGTGAAACGTTGTATTCAATTTCAGAAAAAATTAATGTTCCACTTGAAACATTGATTGCATTTAATCCAGAGATTACCAATCCTGATATTATTTATCCAGGACAAAAAATTAATGTTGTTTTTGATAATATTAATAAGGTTCCAATGGAGATTAATGGATATGTTTATCCGAATGTAGATTTGAATGTTTTAAGAAAAATGTTACCATGGATGACTTATGTCAGTATTTTTTCATATCAAGTTAAAGAAGATGGAACGCTTAGTATGATTCAGGATGAAGAAATCATAAGAACTGCTTATCAATATAAGGTTGCTCCACTAATGGTTATTACTAATATTGATCAACCGGGAATGTTTAGCAGCGAATTAATGAAAACAATTTTTAGTAGTCCAGCATTAGAAGATAAATTGATAAATAATATTGTTGAAATAGCTATACGAAAAGGTTATTATGGCGTTGATTTTGATTTGGAATATTTATATCCTGAAAATCGCGAAGATTACAATCGTTTTTTAGAAAAAGCTCGTCAAAGCTTAGCTGCCCAAGGTTTAAAAATTTCAAGTGCAATTGCTCCTAAATTAAATGCTGATCAAATTGGATTATTATATGAGGCGCATGATTACGCGGCCCATGGACGCATCCTTGATCGAGTGATCATAATGACTTATGAATGGGGATACCTTTGGAGCGAAGCGATGCCAGTTGCTCCGATTGACAGGGTTGAACAAGTTATTCAATATGCTGTCACAGAAATACCAAACAAAAAAATCTTAATGGGCTTTCCTAATTATGGATATGATTTTAGGGTTCCTTCTTTAGAAGATGTTCCGGCTCGACTAATTACTAATTTAGAAGCTCCGGATATCGCTTATCGCGAAAATGCTGCTATCGAGTTTAATGAGGTTGCACAATCTCCATATTTTAATTATTATGAAAATGGTCAACTACGAGAAGTTCATTTTGAAGACCCAAGGAGTGTAGCAAGTAAAATCGAGCTTGCGATCGATTATAACTTAGCTGGTTTGAGCTATTGGACATTAATGAGTTACTTCCCGCAAAATTGGGTTTTAGTTAATTATTACTTAGATGTGATAAAAGTTATCAAATAAAAGAAGGTTACAGTTTAAAACTGTAACCTTAAATTTTTTAATAATCACCAACTGCTATCCATTTTGCATAATATTTTTCAGCAGGTGTTTGACCTGCAGGAATTGTATATACTCGTGGAGTACTAAAGTCAGATGTTTCATACCATCCACCAAAAACAAAACCTTCTTTACTTGGATGACTTAAATTTCCAGGTAGACCTTGAATGTAATTAGTCATTGGGTATGTAGTAGAGATAGTTTGAATTTGAGTGCCGCTAAAATAGTAGCCCTTATTTGGTTGAACGATTGAGCTTCTCAAGGCTGTAAATTGTCCAGTTCTTTCTCCTTGAGTTCCATAGAAATATCCGTCAAAGATAAATCCGCCTAGTGATTTGCCAGTAGGGCCAGCCCAGAATTGGGTGCCGTACGCGCGGTAGAATTGAAGCATTGAGATATGATTGACTAGATGCCAATATTTTGTTTTATATGGCTCAGTTCCAAAGAATCCACCTTCAATTGTTAGAATTTGTCCGGTTTGTGAGTCCCCTGTTGCTGTGTCATAGAAGAATTGACTATAACCATTTGTTGTTGCTGATGTGTTAGTAGTAGTATGGTTATATATTGCAACTGGGTCAGTATAGTTTTTACTAAAATCAGTCCAGTTTGTTTTATGTAATGATGTTGCTACGACACTAGATGTAAGTAAATTATTATCTTTTAAGTATGTATAGAAATCAATCATAAAGATTTCTGGAAGATTAGTGTATTGATCTATACCACTTCCAGGCGAAGCAACCGCTGCTGTTGTCCAAGTCCATGAACCACCATTTAATTCATACACGACATTATGTTTCAATGCTTCATCAAGCCATTTACCATAGAATGTTACTTCTCCAGTTGAGCCTTTTGGAATTGATTTAACTACTTCGTCTGTAAAGTTAGGATTTAAAAACCATCCAACAAAATAGTAACCAGATTTTGAAGATTGAGGAAGAGATACTTCCGCATCAATAGTATATGAACTAGGATTAGGAGTTAATTCAGTTTCACCATCAAAATACTTAATTGCATAATTAATGGCAGTATAATATGCACTAACAGTTAAATCAGTAGTAATATTTGAAAAATCTTTATCCCATGCAGAAAATTCATATCCGGTTATAACAGGAAGATCGGTTGGCGCAGTTGCTCCTTCTCCGTACTTTACTTGCATAGTATCAATTTGTGTTGTTCCGTACATAAATGTAACTGTGAAATAAGCTTCATCATATTCAGCAGTAACATCTTTATTACTTGTAATATTGGAAAAATCTAGATCCCAACCCTTAAAAACATATCCTTCTCGGGTTGGATCATCGGGTGCAGTTGCAGCTTCATTGTAGTTTACTTTTTGAGTTTTAAAAACAAAACCATCATAATCAAGGAAACGAACCGTAAATGATTTGACTTCATAGACAGCATTAACGATTAAGTCGCTTGTTACATTATTAAAGGTTTTATCCCAACCTTTAAAATCATATCCAGTCTTTTCGGGAGCAGTTGGGGCAGTTGCACTTTCTCCGAAGTTAACATTTTGAGTTTCGCCGATTTGGTCATCATCTGCCTTAAAAGTAACAGTATAAACTAATTTTTCAAAGACAGCATTAATAACCAAATTACTTTGAACATTTGTATACGCTTTATCCCAATTTGTGAAATTATGACCCACTTTTGTTGGGTTTTGAGGGGGAGTTGCATTTTCTCCGTGATTAACAGTAACACTTGCAAATTCAACATCACCATCAACAAATTTGACAGTGTATTTATTAATCGTCCATTTAGCATAAAGTGTAGTGTTAGAAGAAATTGCTTGGTTAGTATACTTCTCACTGAAGTCTTCATCTAAATACCATCCGTTAAGAGTGTATCCGTCTTTTTCAGGGGTAGGTAGTTTTTCCGTAATTGAAGTATTTTTGTCGATACTGATTGGTAAAATTGCTTCATCTGTACCGCTTACAAAAGAAACTTTAACTGTCGGAGTTTTACATCCAACCAAAACAAAAATAAATAATGATAAGATAAAAAATTTCTTAATATGTTTCATTTCTTCACCTCTTCATCATTATTTTATCAAAACATTTGATAAAATACTAGTGTTTATTGTCAAATGTGTTTTTAATTTACTTTTTGATTTCTTTGAGTTAAAATTTTATCTGCTAATAATAAAGTTTGTGGCAAAGCAAATAACACAAGGATTGTAGAGATTAAACCGCCTCGACCGATTAGTTTTCCAAAGACAGCTATTGATGGAATTGTGGAAACAAGACCGAGTGTGAAACCTGCTATTATTAAAATTAATCCTGAAGTTAAAACGGTCATTTTGGTTTCATTTAAAGACTGATTGATTGCCTTAGGATAACTAAGCAATAAGCGGTTATCCAAATAGCGGTTAGCATACAGAATTCCGTAGTCAACTGTTGAGCCTAACTGAATAGAACTGACAATAATATAACCTATGATCAAAAGATTTTCATTTGTTAAATATGGAATGGACATATTTATCATTATTGCTCCTTGTATTAAGAGTACAAGAATGAATGGAATAAATAATGATTTAAATGAAATAAGGATAATTATAAATACGATTATAATTGTTAAAATTGATGTATTGACTAAGTCCTTATCCACTACTTGTTTCATTTCATAAATAGCAACACTTTGACCTAATAAGTAATATGAGGAGATTTCTTCATTAATTGTATCATTTAGTTTGTCAATAAAGAAAAATGTATTAATATGTTCTATTTCTAAGTCGACAGTAAAGATAATCCTATGGTAGTGATTTGATACTAAGAGGTCAACATTTTGGTTTAAAACGGAAAGCAAAGGCGTTAATTTGATTTTCTCTTCAACTGGAATTAGAAGTGTAGTTGACACAAATTCACTAAATTCAAGGAGTGAGAAGGTCTCCTCGCCTAAGGTGAGTTTCATTAAGTTGAAAATTTGAAGAATTTCATTGATCGCCTCATCATCAACTTGGTATGTTCTTAAAAAATATTCAAAAGAAATTGCATCTAGTTTGTTATTTAAGTATGTAATGGAATTTACTTTTTTCAAATTAACATTTTCACGATTTGCTAATGATTGAATATTTGCGAGCAAAAGTGGTTCTTTATCTGATAATTCTTTAGGGATTAAAATCATGAAGTCATTGTTTATGCCAAATGTATTGCGAATTTGCTCGTTACTTTCGGATAAAACTTTACTTTCATTAACAATTGCAATCTCACTATAAGCAAATTTATTATTCCTTTGAATAAAGAAACTGATCATTATAAGTAGTAAAGTAAAAATCGGAATAACGTATTTCGTCTTAAGTATTAGTTTGTGATGAAATAGATTACTTTTAAATAGATTTTGATGTTTGGTTTTTAAAAGCAATTTATCAAACATAATAATTAGCCCTGGCATTAATAAAAAGGTGCTAATAAGACTAATTAAAGTTCCTTTTGTTAAAACGATTCCAATATCAAAGCCAATGCGATACTTCATAAACATGATCGCAGTAAATCCTCCCATCGTTGTTAAGGCACTACTAAAGATGGGAATAAAGCTTTTTTTTGTTGCTTTAACCATGGCTTCGGTAGGGCTATCATATAACGGCTTATGGGTTCTATAACTATGAAGTAAAATGACGGAATAATCCATACAGATGGCTAACTGTAAGATTCCGCATGTTGCATGAGTCATATAAGATATATTAGGAAAAATAATATTACTACCCATATTAATAATAACCGAAAATAAAATTACAATAATAAAAAGAAAGGGCTCAATATAAGAAGTTGTCGTTAGAAATAATATAATTAAAACAATCGGAATAAGAATGATGATAATTTTAATGATTTCCTTTTGTAAAACCTCACTGTATTTTATTGCTTCTATACTCTCTCCACTTAGATAAAATTCATAATCATCTAGTTTTTCTTCAATTTGTTTTATTGAAATTTTTGTTTGATTATGATAATTATCATTTTCAAAAACAACTTTAAATAAAGCATTATTATTTAAATACGACAATTCACTGTTGATATCAAAATCAATACATTTCACACCATTTATCATTGACAAATCCTTATAGATATTAAGTGCTTCTTGTGGTGTTGTGTTTTTAATTAATATATCAGCATTTCCGTTTAGTCCGAACTCTTGATCCAAAATCATCAGAGCATCCTTAGTCTTGATGTCATTACCTAAATACTTTGTTGCATCATAATTAATTTGTACTTTCGTAATCAAAAATCCAAAAATAATGGTAATTATTAAATACAATCCCAATATTAGAAACTTATATTTTAAGATAAAACGCATACTTTCCTCCTTGACACTGTGTTCGGATATTTTGTCATTTATCGACACTGTGTTGACTAATTATCCTCTTTATATTATAATAACCATGGAATATTTTTACAATAATCAATATTTTACTGTATGTTGATTATTAAACAGTATTTAAATTTTTGTTGAGAGGACAAGTATGGATCGAAGATTAAACAAGACAAAAGCTCTTTTAAAAGAAACTTTAACTGACCTGCTTGAGGAAAAAGACTTAAGAAGTATTACTGTTAAGGAAATAACAGAAAGGGCAAACATTAATCGCGGAACATTTTATCTTCATTATTTAGACATATATGATATGATCGAAAAATTGGAAGATGAAATCATTAATAACCTTTTGGAAATTATTGAAACGAATAATCCCATCAATATGGATAATTATTATTTACCCGTTTTTATTAAGATTGTGGAGTATTTTTATCAAGATAAACGGTTTTGTAAAGCATTATTAGGAAAAAATGGCGATATTAATTTTATTGAGAAAATGAAAAAAACTATGTGTAATTATACAATGAAGAATTATAAAACAATTGCGAAAAATCATGATCCAATTTTTCTTCAATATCTAACCGCGTTTATCGTATCAGGTGGAATTGGAGCTTTTCAGGAATGGTTTAATGATGATTGCAAAGTGCCATTAAAATCGGTAATACACCCGGTTGAATTTATGATTTCCACGGGAATTAAGAAATTATAAAAAAAACACCTCATTTTTTAGGTGTTTAGATTTTATTTTTTAGAAAATATTTTATGGAATTTATCACTTAAATCATCCCAATTTCTCGTAATTAGTCTTCCAATCACAACTACAACAATAATGATAATGGTCCAAATCGCGATTCCCCAACCATTTAGGGGAATAATTTCCGCAAGATTAGCATTTATTATTAGCGGAATTGGACGGCATACAAGTACAGATATGATGAAAAATTTCCATGACATATTAGTTAAACCGGCAATAAAACAAAGAATATCATCTGGAAATCCCGGTAAAAGTAACATTGAAGTTATTACGAATTTTTCTCGTCCTTTAAATAACTGTAAGTATTTATCGACAGTCTCTTTGCCAACAATCCAGTCAATAGCCTTTTTTCCCAACAACCTTGCCATTCCAAATGCAACCATTGAGCCTGAAAATACACCGATAAATGTTAGAACTGATGCGAGAAATGCTCCATATAATTGTGTTCCGACCACGATCGTAATAAAATTTGGAATCGGTAATATTGCTGTTTGAATAAAGTTAATTAAGATGAAAACTAGATATGATGTTTTGGGATTGGCATTAATAAGTGCTTTTAAAGCTTCAGGATCATTGAATGTTTTATGATACCCTAGTCCAAAATAAAGACCAGTTAAAATTCCAATGAAGATCAATGTTAACGAAAGCATGATCAATGCCCTGATTAAACGTTTCTTTTTTTCCCTTTTCTCTAACATAATATCACCCTATCTATATAATTAACTATATTAACATATATTTTTATAAAACTCAAGATATATTTTTTCCCAAAATTAGATTCATTCTTATATCAATAATAATATTATTATAAAAATTTTTATTAATAGTAAGTAGCGATAGCTTCAATTGGTTTACGGTTTTTCTCGCGAATATTATCGTTTATTGGATAGCCAATTGCAATTACCAAATGGATTTTTTTATCTTTCGGTAAACCCAAGACATCATGAATCATTTTTTGATTAAACCATCCCAAGATACAAGTTGAAAGGCCTAATGAAGTGGCGCTTAAAACTAAATGGGCTGCTAAAATTCCAATGTCAATTGAAACATAGTCCACAGCTTTGATCTTACTTGCTGCTTTTGGAAGAAATGTTTCTTTATCTTCGCAGATAACAATAAAGGTTGGAGCAGTAGAAGCAAACTTATTAAAATTCATCAGTCGAACTGCCTCCGCAATTTTTTCAACCAATTCTTTGGTTTGAACAACATGCATTGTCCAGGGCTGACTATTGCAAGCCGATGGTGCTAAATGCGCCGTCTCAATAATTTCCTGAAGTTTTTCCTTTTCAATCATTTGTGATGAAAAGTGACGACAACTTTCACGCTTTAAAACTAATTGTTTGAAATCCATTTTCTTCACCTCACGCTATATATCATTATAGCATAAATTCATTAATTTCAAACATTATATGATGATTATTAACAATTTTCTAAAATAAGCATATCATTTTCTTTTTGAAAAAAAAAGGATTATAATTTAATTACTAGTATTTTAGTTTGCATTATGCTATTATAGAAATAATAAAATTGTCATTTATGCAATTGATCTTAAATTGCTTTTTATCAATAAAAAGTGATATAATAAATAAAAGAAAGGATGATATTATGACATTTAAAGAATATCCGTATGTAAGACCTGATTTAGAACAAATCAAAAAGGATTACGAAGAAGTAATTAATACTTTTCAAAATGCTGCATCAGCAGATGAGCAAATCGATGCGTTTGATCGAATCAATAAGGTTCGTTCAAATTTTTTAACAATGCAAGCTTTGTGCTCGATTAGAAATCATATTGACACGACCGATGAATTTTATGAGAGTGAACAAAATTTCTTTAATGAAAATACACCAATATATGCAAATTATGAGAATCAATTATCAAAGTCTCTATATAACAGTAAATTTAAAGATGATTTAGAAAAGAAATATGGAAAGCAACTATTTGCTTTAATTGAAGCTAACCTCAAAACTTTTAAAGAAGAAATTATTGAAGATTTGCAAGAAGAAAATAAACTCAATACGGAGTTTGTGAAATTATCTGCAAGTGCTAAAATTGAATTTGATGGAAAAACTCTGAATTTATCGCAAATGGGGCCTTATGCTGTTAGTTTGGACCGCGATATTAGAAGAAGTGCTGAAGCTGCTGTTATGGGATTCTTTGAACAAAATGAAGCAAAATATGATGATATTTATGATAAGTTGGTTAAGGTAAGAACGAGGATTGCGAAAAAGTTAGGGTTTGAAAACTTCATCGAATTAGGATATGCAAGACTTGGCCGAACCGATTATGATCACCATATGGTTGCAAATTATCGTAAACAAGTTGAAAGGGATTTGGTTCCGGTTGCAACAAGAATCCATCAAGATAAAACTAAGAGATTAGGAATTGAAAATCCGAAAAGTTATGACTTGAATATTAGTTTCAAATCTGGTAATCCTAAACCTAAAGGCAACCGTGACTTCTTAGTTGAAAAAGCAAAATTCATGTATCATGAAATGAGCAAAGAGACTGGTGAATTTATTGATTTTATGATTGATCATGAATTGTTAGATTTGGAAGCAAAAAAAGGAAAGGCTGGCGGCGGTTTTTGTCATTTCTTACCTGAGTTTAAATCACCTTTCATTTTCTCTAACTTTAATGGAACTCAAGGTGATGTTGACGTATTAACTCATGAAGCTGGTCATGCTTTCCAAGTTTATTCAAGTCGGGATTATATGATTCCTGAATATCATTGGCCAACATATGAAGCTTGTGAAATCCATTCAATGAGTATGGAATTCTTCGCTTGGCCATGGATCCATTTGTTTTTTGAAGAAGATACTGATAAATACATCTATTCTCATTTAGCTGGAACAATTACCTTTATTCCATATGGAGTTTGTGTAGATGAGTTTCAACATCTTATGTATGAAAATCCAGAGATGAAACCTGATGAAAGAAAAGCAGTTTGGAGAAAATTAGAAAAGCGATATTTACCTCATAAAGTGTATGAAAATCAATTTTTAGAAAAAGGTACATTCTGGTATCGTCAAAGTCATATTTTCTCTGTTCCATTCTATTATATTGATTATACTTTAGCCCAAGTTTGTGCTCATCAATACTGGATTAGAAATTATGAAAATCATGAAAAAGCATGGGAAAGTTATTATAAATTATGTCAACAAGGTGGAAGTAAATCATTCCTTAACTTATTGGATTTTTCCGGTTTAAAAAATCCGTTTGTTGATGGAACGGTTAAAGAAATTGCCCAAAAAGTTCTTGAATTTTTAGATAATTTTGATCAATCTAAAATTGTTTAAAAAAAGTGAAATGAGTATCAGTTTATTAAATTGGAACATAATAAAGAGTGGTAAAAAATGAGATTTCCGAAAGAAAAAGTAGTAATTACATCAAAAATAAATGATTTAACAAAAATTAAAGATTACTTTGGGATAACCAAATTAAAAGATGAAATTTTGCATAATTATCAGGTTTTAGATACCTCAATTTATTCAAAATTGATTCATGCTAATTACATTATTGGGAATTATGATCAGGTTATCATGATTTCCAATGATTTGATGAGCAAAGGAATTGAGACTTTTGAAATAATATATTATACTATATTATCGATGATTGCTAATACTGATATCTATCAAGCAATGTCTTATATTAAGCGTAGTAAAATATTAAATTTGGAAGATATCAAAGAGTTTCATTCCGAGGATGGTGCTAATTACTCGAATCTTTTAAATTTTTCCGCAACCCTATCGTCATCTACATTAGCATTGTTAATGGTTAATTTCGTTGAAGGGTTGTCAAGAGAAATGACAGGAAACTTAGATGTTGATAAAGAATATTTGTTATTTAGATTTTTTGACTTAATTAATATGGTATATGAGATAGGATACCCTCTTGAGATTATTGAAGAGTTAACAAGAGCAATAAAATTAATTTTTTATCTCGATGTTTAAGTCAATTTGTGGTAAATAATAATTGTAATTTTGTAGCAAATTTGCTATAATATTACGTATTTTAAAGGAGAAAGATGAAATGAATGTAAATGTAGAAAAATTAGCTGGAAATAAGGCGCTAATAAGTGTTGAGTTAACAAATGAGGAATTTAGTGTCTATTATGAAGAAGAGTTAACAAAGCTATTAGCAAACGCTGAATTAAAAGGATTCAGAAAAGGCAAAGTCCCTCGCAGTATGTATTTGAAAAAATTTGGTGAAGGCCAAATCATCCAAAATGCAGTAGATCAAGCCATTAGCAAAACTTATTATCAAGCGGTTCGTGATTTAAGTGTAGCCGTGATTGATGATCCGAAAATTGATATTGATTTTGAAAAATTAGGAGAGAAAATCTTAAAATATACAGCTGAAGTTGATGTTTATCCAGAAGCAGAATTAGGCCAATATTTTGGTGTCGAAGTTGAAAAAGATTCAACTGATGTAAACGAAGAAGATATAAATCAATATATTAATCGTGAATTAAAATCAAAATCAGATTTAGAAGTTGTTGAAGAAGGCGCCTTAGAAAATGGTAATACTGCTGTCTTTGATTTTGAAGGTTTTGTTGATGGTGTTGCTTTTGAGGGCGGAAAAGCAGAAAATTATTCTTTAGAAATCGGTTCTGGACAATTCATTCCTGGATTTGAAGAACAAATGCTTGGCATGAAGCCTGAAGAAGAAAGAACAATTACTGTTACTTTTCCGGAAAACTATCAAGCTGAAAACTTAAAAGGGAAAGCAGCTGATTTTAAAATCAAATTACATGAAATTAAAAAACGTGTTTTACCAGAATTGACTGATGAATTTATAAAAGAGTTAGAAATTCCTGATGTTACAAGTGTAGATCAATATAAAGAGTATATTTCAAATAAATTAAAAAGCGAAAAACAAGAAGCAAGTGATAATAAATTTGAACATGACGTGATTACTATTGTATGTGATAATGCAAAAGTTGATATTCCTGATGTTTTAATTGAACGAAGAATTGAAAGCATGATGAAACAAGAAGAATCACGTGCAAAAGGTTACGGTATTTCTTTTGAACAACTTCTTCAATATCAAGGAACAACAATCGAACAATATCGAGAAATGATGACTCCTTCGGCGAAGTTTGAAGTCTTAAAAGAAATCGTCTTAAATAAAATAATCGAAGTTGAAAATATTACATTAGAAGATAAAGATTATGTAAAAGGTTATGAAGAAATTGCAAAGCTTTATAATCAAGATGTTGCTCAAATCGAAAAGCAATATCCAAGAGATAGGATATCTTATCATTTCTTATTGTTGAAAACAATTGAATTATTAAAGGAAAAAGCTGTTACTAAATAAAAAAAAAGAAAGAGGTGAGAATATGGCTAAAGACACAAAGAAAACAAGAGTTTGTTCATTTTGCGGGTTACCTGAAACAAAAGAAAGACACATTATCGAAGGTGACAATGCTTACATATGTGATATTTGTGTAGGTATATGTTATCAAATGTTCGAAATTAATTCTTTAGCAGAAGAAAATGTTACTGATACGATGAAAGCGGAGTTCGCTTTAAATCTCACACCTCATGAAATCTATCAAAAACTAAATGAATATGTTATTGGTCAACATTACGCTAAAAAGGTTTTGTCGGTTGCTGTATATAATCACTATAAACGGGTTCAGAATAACTTGTTCGAAAAGAGCGATATTGATATAGAAAAAAGTAATATCTTATTGCTTGGAGCAACCGGAAGTGGAAAAACCTTATTTGCAAGAACCTTAGCAAAAATTTTGAATGTACCATTTGCAATTGCTGATGCTACAACCTTAACACAAGCAGGGTATGTTGGCGAAGATGTTGAAAATGTGTTATTAAGGCTTTTACAAGCAGCTGATTATGATGTTGAACTAGCACAAAAAGGTATTATTTATATAGATGAAATTGATAAACTTGGTCGTAAATCAGATAATCCTTCAATTACAAGAGATGTCTCTGGAGAAGGTGTACAGCAGGCTTTACTAAAAATTCTTGAAGGAACAGTTGCTAATGTGCCTCCTGGTGGTGGGCGAAAACATCCTCATCAAGAATTTATCCCATTTGATACAACCAATGTTTTATTCATATGTGGTGGGTCTTTTGAAGGTATCAATGATATTGTGAAATCACGAATTGGTAAAAAATCAATAGGGTTTAATTCAAGTGTGATGAATAATCAAAAGATTGATAAAGACATGTACAAAGATGTAACGCATGAGGACATTCAAAAATTTGGAATTATTCCAGAACTTGTCGGAAGACTACCAATCATTGCCGTGCTTGATGTTTTAGAAATTGACGATTTAATCAGAATTTTAAAAGAACCTAAGAATGCAATTATTAAGCAGTATCAAAAGATGTTTAAAATGGATGGAGTTAACTTAGAATTTGAAGATGAAGCCCTCCATGAGATTGCAGCTCGTGCTCATAAACAAAAAACAGGAGCACGTGGATTAAGAGCAATCATTGAAAATATCATGCTTGAAGTCATGTACAAAGTTCCAGAAGAAAAAGATTTAAGTAAGTGTATTATCACAAAAGAAGTAATAACAGCTAACGGGGAACCGAAATTTATCCGAAAACATTCAAAACTTGCATAAGTTGGTGAAGATGATGAGGATAAAGCAAGATTATGTTAGTAGTCAATACCATCAAATATATTTCACTTTCACTGCAAGTGAAGTTAATAATGTATTTGATGAGGTGATTGCACTTTATGATATTAAAGAAGAAAATACAAAAAAACAAAAACGATATATAAATGAATTGGTGATGGAGCGAATCGAAGATATTATTATTGAAGATGAGATTACCAAACTCGATATCATTCCTGTATGCGGAAGGAAGTACCGTTATTTAACAGAAATTAATCGAAATAAAAAATTATTAGTTATCGTCCAGTTTTGCATTTTACCAGAGGGAATTCAATTGCGTTTTCCAAGCAAAATACCTAGTGATCTATTTAAACTTCCACAAGAAATTGATATTTTAAAAGATTTCACTAAGCAAATTCTTCTGGCTAATGAGGAGTATGATTTTAAGGAAACGAATGTTGTTGACCAAAAGAGTGTTGTAAAATATACTATATGGTATACAAAAGATGATTTTGTGATAAATGAAATTAAAAATCAAACAATTAATATTGATGATGTTGATCAACCAAATCGTCTTTTCTTTTTAAATGCAAAGGTTGATGATGTTGTTGTTTTAGATGAAGAAGACGGTATTACAGTTAAAGCTCATATCGATGAAATAAAGACAAAGGCTTTAAAAAAATTATCTAATGAAATCGTTGAACGATTAAATTTCTTAAATACAAAAACTGTTACTGAGTTTAGACAAAAAATTAGAGATATCTTTTCTTTTTCAACAACAGTAGTGTTACTGTTAAATTACTTAACTGAATTCATAATGAAAAATGATGATGTTATATTTGATGAATATGTAATCAATCATTTTATGGATTCGGAATTTATGCCGAAAAAGAAAAAAGATGTTGCTCCTTACATTGAAGATATAAAAAAGGAAATAATAAGAGAGTACATTATTTGGATTATTAATCTTAATTACCAAGATGATGATGTAAAATATATGGATAAAATTATCGAAGAATATGAATTCGATAAAATCTTATTTAGAAATCCGAATCGAATTGACAGTTATCAAAACTATATAAATCGTCATGTTTTCGAAGTAAGAGTTTTAGAATATTGTATTGAACAAAAAATACTAGAAATCCAATTTTTATAATAAGGAGGTGAAGAATATGTTCTCAAATCAAGCAGTTGTGACTGCAACAATGCCAGCTATGGCTATTAGAGGTAAAGTACCTTTACCTAATAATGAAATTAGAATTGAAGTTGGTCGTAAAGAAAGCTTATTAGCGTTAAAAGAAGCAGCAGATAGTAAAAAATATATTGCCTTATTTGTTCAAAACGATCATAACTTAGAAAGTCCAAATATTAATAATATCAATAAACATGGAATCGTTGCAAAACTTGTATATAACATGGAAGGTCAAAATGTTCATAAAGTTAAGTTATTAGGAATTGTTAGATGTGATTTAATTGAGTTTACCGAAACTGAACCATTTTGGATGGCATCAGTTGTTACTGTACCAATAGAAAATGATGATCTAGATAAAGAATTAGCTTATGTTCGACTTCTGATTGAAGAATTGCAAACAGATTCGCAAAAGTTATTTGAAGGAAATACCGAACTGGCTAACATCATAAGTCAAGGCGTGACTGCTGATAAATTAACTGATGTATTAGCATATAACCTTCCTTTAGATTTAAATACGAAAATGAAATATTTGACGACACCAAGTGTTGGCCTACGTCTACGCTATATGCTAGAAGACTTAAAACGCGAAAAATTTATTCGTAACTTAGAAACTGATATTGAAAATGAAGTTCGTAAGTCAATTAGTGAAAGTCAAAAAGAATATTATCTTCGCGAAAAGATGAAAGTTATTCAAGATGAGCTTGGTGATAAGGCGAAGCGTGAGACTGATATTGAAGATTTAAAGAAAAAAATATTAGAAGCCAAGATGCCTAAATCAATTGAAGAAAAAGCATTATCCGAATTGGCAAGATATAGCTCGTTAAGCAATTCGAGTGGTGAAAGCGGAATTGTTCGGACTTACTTAGATTTCTTAATTGCTCTTCCTTGGTCAAAGGAATCAAAAGATTCAAATGATATCAAGAAGGCAAAAGAACAATTAGATAATGATCATTACGGGTTAGAATCTGTTAAAGAAAGAATTTTAGAATACTTAGCTGTTAGAATTATGACAAAGAAGAATCCACAGGCGATTCTTTGCTTGGTTGGACCTCCTGGAGTCGGAAAAACTTCACTTGCAAGGTCAATAGCAGCAAGTTTAAGTAAACAATTTGTGAAACACTCATTGGGTGGAATCAAAGATGAATCAGAAATAAGAGGGCATAGACGGACATATTTGGGGGCTTTGCCTGGTCGAATTCTCCAAGGAATGAAACGTGCTGGTGTTATTAATCCAGTATTCTTGCTCGATGAAATTGACAAATTATCATCGGATTATAAGGGTGACCCTGCTAGTGCCTTACTCGAAGTTTTAGATTCTGAACAAAACAAATTCTTTAGCGATCATTATTTAGAAGAACCATATGATTTATCGAAAGTGTTCTTTATTGCAACAGCTAACTATTTGGAAAATATTCCTGTTGCTTTGCGTGACCGTCTAGAAATAGTACAATTAAGCAGTTATACTGAATATGAAAAATTTGAGATTGCAAAACGTCATTTAATTGACAAGCAATTAGAAAGTCATGGACTAAGTAAAGCTGATTTTATTTTAACTGATGAAGCGATTTGGGAAATTATTCGCAAATATACTAAGGAAGCTGGAGTTCGTGAATTAGAACGAAATATAGGCACATTAGTAAGACGTGCAATTAAAAGCATTCTCATGGATAAAGTAGATAAGGTTATTATCGATAAAGATAATCTTGCGAAATGGCTTGGTAAGGCCAAATATGATTATAATAAAATTGATGAAGTCGATCAAATTGGAGTAGTTACCGGATTGGCCTATACGCAATTTGGTGGCGACACACTGCCAGTTGAAGTAACATATTATAAAGGTGAAGGCCGCCTTGTTTTAACAGGTAAATTGGGTGATGTCATGAAAGAGTCTGCTCAAGCTGCTTTAAGTTATGTAAAGGCTAATGCTGAAAAATTTAATATCAACGTTGATATGTTTAAAGTAAATGATATCCATATCCATGTTCCTGAAGGCGCTGTTCCAAAGGATGGACCTTCGGCTGGTGTAACTATTGCTACTGCCATTATTTCCGCATTCTCCGGACGATTAGTAAAACATAATATCGGAATGACGGGCGAAATTACTTTGAGGGGCCGAGTGCTCCCAATTGGAGGTATTCGCGAAAAAGCCATCGCAGCACATCGCAGTGGATTATTAAAAATCCTTATTCCAAAAGAAAATCTTAAAGATTTAGAAGATGTTCCGGAAAGTGTTAGAAACGCATTGGAAATTGTATCTGTTGAAACGATTGATGATGTTGTTGGTAATGCCTTAAGATAAATTTTAAGTAGTTAATCGGCTTCGATTAACTACTTTCTTTCATCAAAAAAGATTGTAAAAAAGGTTTGCAATTATTATCGATTTGTGTTATAATAATAACGCTGGTCAAAGAGGGCCAATATGTATAAATTTTTGAACGTGTTATCCACGTAGGAGGAAATATGCACGCAGTAGATATTTTATTATTAATTGTATCAGTACTATTAATTTCTATTATTGTGTTACAAGAATCTAAAGAAGATGCAACCCAAGCTTTTTCTGGTGAAAAGTCTGAACTTTTCGCAAATAAAAAGCAAAGAGGTATTGAAGTTTGGATTAGTTATATAACTGGTGGACTTTCAATTACGTTCTTTTTTCTTGCTATTCTTTCAGCTTTCTTTATCGAAAGATTGTAAGAATTTATCATTGACTAATAGGCCTGATTAACAGGCCATTTTTCTTTATTATCATATTTTCGTAGAAAGATGGTTAAAATAAATATAAAGGATAAAAAACATATGAGAGAAAAATTATTAGAATTATTTGAATCAAAAACTTATCAACCAAAAACTTTTGAAGAAATATATGATCTTTTACAGTTGCAAGAAAGCGACCGCATTGAATTAAAAAGAGAATTAGATAAATTAGTCGCTACTTATGATATATTTTTAAGCAGGAAAAAAGATAAATATATTCTTCCGAAAGATGTACATATTTATAAAGGAACAATCAGCATTAAAAATCCTGATTACGGATTTATTACATCTGCTAGTTTTGAACAGGATTTATATGTTCCCAAACATAGCCTCAATAATGCTTTGGATAAAGATGTGGTATTATTTAGTCCTGAAGCTCCTTATCAAGATTACTATGCAGGGTTAAAACAAGAAGCGAAAGTTATCGATATTTTAGAACGCAGTTTAAAGGTCGTAGTTGGTGAGCTTAAGGTTAAAAAAGATAAATTCTTTTTGGATGTTGAATCAGACTTAATAAAAAAGGTTAAAATTATTGATAATGACATTAGTGAACTTTGTAATGAAGGCGATATTGTTAAGGTACAAATTACTAATTATCTTAAATCTCCAATCGAAGGCAAAATCATTGAAAAGATTGGTTTTAAAAATGATATCGGTATTGATGTTTTAGAAATTGCAGCTAGTTTCAATTTTCCAAATAAATTTGAAGAAAAGACTTTAAAAGAATTAGAAACATTAAATCAAGATATTTCCAATGAAGTTGAATCAAGAAGAAAACCATCTTTGGAGCGGATCTTTACTATTGATGGCGAAGATGCTAAAGATTTAGATGATGCGGTTGCAATTCGCAAATTATTCAATGGCAATTATTTGTTAGGTGTTTATATTGCTGATGTTAGTTACTTTGTAAAGGAAGACTCGGCATTAGACGAAGAAGCCTTATCACGGGGGACTAGTGTTTATTTAGTAGATCGTGTTATTCCAATGCTACCAACATTAATCAGCAATAATCTATGCTCACTAAATCCTCAACAGGAAAAATTAGTAATTGCTTGTGAGATGGAAATTGATAGACAAGGAAAAGTTGTTAATAGCGATATTTTCCCATCTGTTATTAAAACTGTTCACAGAATGACATATACTAATGTTAATAAAATTTTAAATGATGATTTTGAAACAATTGAAAAGTATAAAAATATCTATGAAGATATTCTCGTAATGCGAGAATTAAAAACTATCTTAAATCAAATGCGAGTTGATCGCGGTGCTTTAGACTTTGATGTTGATGAAAGTAAGATCATTGTCAACAATAAAGGTGAAGTTATTGATATAAAGTTAATTGTTCGTGGTGAAAGTGAAAGATTGATTGAAGAGTTTATGTTAATTGCTAATGAAACTGTAGCCTCAACAATCTATTTTCTTGAATTGCCATTTATTTATCGTATTCATGAAGAGCCTAATTTAATGAAACTTGATGCGTTTAAGAATTTATCAAGAAATCTAGGCTATAAGGCTTTTAAGAAAAAAGTTAATTCAAAACAACTTCAAGATTTTCTTGCTAGTGTAAAGCCAGAAGATAATTTCTTAAAAACCATTCTATTAAGATCGATGTCTAAAGCTATATATAACGAAAAAAATGTTGGACACTACGGATTAGGTAGCGAATGTTATACGCACTTTACATCTCCAATTAGAAGATATCCAGACTTAATTGTTCATCGTCTCCTACGCAAATATTTATTTAATCATGATATAAATGCTTCCGAGTTTTTGCAATTGAATCAAAAAATCGCCTATATCGCAAGTCAATCATCAAAGAAAGAACGAGATGCGATTGAATGCGAATATCAAGTTGAAGATATGAAAAAAGCTGAATATATGGCTTCTTTTGTTGGTCAGAAATATGAAGGAATAATTTCTTCGGTTACTCGTTTTGGAATGTTTGTCAGTTTACCAAATACCGTTGAAGGTTTAGTCCATATGTCTAGTCTTCAAGGACGATATTTATATGACAGTAAGACTATGACTCTACTTGGAACGAATGGTCCTAATTATCGTTTGGGTGATAAAGTCGCAATTGAAGTTGTGAAATCAGACAAAAAAAAGCGTGAAATTGATTTCAAAGTAGTGTATAATAATGATAGGGTGAAAAGCAGTGGAGAAAAGAAACATCATCGCAAAAAACAAAAAAGCTTCTCATGATTATTTTATTTTAGATAAATATGATTGTGGAATTGTCTTAACCGGAACTGAAATTAAATCAGTCCGTAAGAATAAAGTTTCAATTCAAGATGCATATTGTAAAGTTCAAAATGATGAGTTGTATGTTATAAATATGCATATCGCAAAATACGATCATGGCAATATTTTTAATCATAAAGAAACTCGAGATCGAAAACTGTTAGCTCACCGTAGCGAAATTAGAAAACTGTTTGGAAAAATTACTCTAGAAGGTTTAACTATTATTCCTTTAACAGTATATCTTGAAAATGGTTTATGTAAAGTTGAAATTGCCCTTTGTAAGGGTAAGAAAAACTATGATAAACGTGATGATTTAAAGGAAGAAGCAATAAAGAAAGAAATATCAAAACTAGAAAAAAGTCGGTGGTAACATGAAGTGTATTCGTTGTGGAAAAGAAGTTCCTGTAGATACAAAAATATGTGATAATTGTGGATATGATTTTGTTGAACATAAGGCATATTATAAACACTATGAAAACAATGATGATCCTGATGTTCCTAAAGAAGAAAAATCTTCTCTAATTGATAACCCGCTCTTGACATTTTTTCTTGGCATTATCTCCATTATCGTTTCATTGATCTTCCTAAGTGAGTTTGGATTAGTTATTGCATATTTATTAATTGGGATTGTGCTCGTTTATTTTACGTTTAAGGTTAGTAAAAAGCCATGCAAACGAAAGTTAATACCAGTTAGAAATATTGGAAGAGTATTTGGATATATAGCTTCAGTGATACTTTTTTTGAAAGTTGTATATTATATAATAGGTTTATTATTTTAATGAAGTATTAATAAATACTTCAATCATGGGATAGTCATGGTTTCGACAGGCTACATGAAGTTGTAATAGCATGCTATGGTTGCGCATATAAAAACGCCGAGGTTTATAATAACCGGAAATCAAAATTTATCTTTCGCTGCTTAATTAATATATAGTGGCTTGCTTGTTGTAAAATCTCCCTTAAGTTTTATAAACAGGCTCAGTTATTAAGGGTTGAGTTAAAAAAGTACCTCGGTTTTTAATTCGAGATTTTGGGGTTAGTTTGTAAGCTGTTTGTTCATTGTTTGCTTACAAATGAAATTTAAACAATGAAATAAGCATGTAGAAGTTATAATGGATTTTAGTTTGGACGCGGGTTCGACTCCCGCCTATTCCACCATATTTGAAAAGTCGACATTTTGTATCTAATTACAAAATGTTTTTTTTATTTATACAGGAGCAACCTTGTTATTTTTAACTTTTTAGCCTTAATAAAAAAGTCGACAATGTCGACTAAATAATAGCAAATGTCGATAATATGCGTTATAATATAGCTAAGAAGGTGATACGATGAATTATACAAAAACAATAAAAGAGTTTTGCTTACAAAACAAAGGTAATATATTTGATGTCCAATATGAAATGGAAACACGGTTTACAATAGTACCTTACAAAACCTTACTCAAAATTTTAAATAGATTAGAAGATGAAGAAGTGGTAACTAAAATATCTAAGGGAGTGTATTTAGTTAATGGTGGAGACGGGAATATTGATAGTGCAATTATGAAATATTATGTTGATTATTTTAGCGGAATGCTTGTTGGTAGTGCAATGTATAATTATTATGGAATAAGTGATCATTATGAAGAGGTAGTAGAGATTTATACAAACAAAATAACTTCGAACCATAAAACTATTGGTATATACCTTTTAACAAAATTCAACACTCGTTTTTATGATAAAGTTAGAGGATTAATAACTACACTAGAATTAATAGAAAAAGATGAATCTATTAAAGATAAAGATTATATACAATATAATGAGGAAAGAGAATATGGAGTGAGTTGCTATTCTGATGATATCTTTAAAGAAATAATTTTAAATCATAAATATCAATATGCAACTATAGCCACTTTAGATATTTTGTTAAATCAACATAGTATTAAAAACAATGCCCTAAAAATCTATCAAGAGTATGATAAAAGTTTTCTTTAGAAATAATGAAGATGGCTTTAGGAAATGGTGTAGACATTATATAAGAAGATCAAAAGAGATTGTTAGATATTATGATAAGATTGATGAAACTGGTTTTCTAATAAGAAATAAAGAACAGTATGATGAAGCAAAAGTAATAATAAGACAGTATGAAGTTTTAAAATGTTCATTAACTGCTGATCAAAATGAGTTATTAGAAAACTGTTTTATAAATAATCAACCTATGCCATATAATTACAAAACCTTTCAAAATCAAGATGAAAATTGTAAGAAACTGGTCAAAGATATGCTTTCCTAAGATTAATACTAAAATCAAAACCTTAGATAAAAAGCAAATAGGGAAAGCAATAAAAGAGCAAAGATTATTTAATGGTTATTCATTAAAGCATGTTGCTGATTTAGTACAAATTAATGAATCAACACTTAGAAGTTATGAAGAAGGAACAAGGTTAGTAAGGCTTGATGTAATATATAAATTAGCGCAGATTTATAATTTAAATACTGATACTCTTATTGAAAAATCAAAAGTTTTATAAAAAAATAATAGCTAATTTTCTTGAACATATTAATTGAAATTTTTTCCGATAAATTTTGTAATTTATTCGTATTATAGGTGAATAGGTTTGTAGGTTTATTCCAAAAGATTAAAGAAAAAGATAAAAAAGGAGGTTTTTTATGGCGAAGAAACTGATAGTAATAGCGGTCGTTACGGTAATGGTGTTCGGAGTTTTCGGGCTTGCAGGTTGTACAGAAAGTAAGGAGGACGACATGGATTGGACGTTGATAGACAGTGATTGCTGCAAAACCATCAACCCGACGAAGACGGAAGCATACTGGGAAAACTTAACTCAAAGTTCAACTGCATTTGAAAATGTATTGACATATTTCACCTTGGAAGATGGCAAATACTCTGATGATTTCGGTGGGGTATTTATAGACGAAAACGGTATTTATAATGTTTGTGTAGTTGGTAATCGTGAACCTATAAAATCAGATTATCTAATATACAAACGGGTTGACAATGCGTATAATTTTTTAGAAAGCATTTATGAGGAAATTGGAAAGAATTCTCTAGAATATTCAATTTGGATGATTGAAATTTGTGAGTATTGTAATAAGGTTTCAATTTATTTAGAAAACGAAAGTAAAATACCGTTAATTGTTGAGCACCTGAAGTCAATAGAACTATTTAAAAAAGGCACCTTAAACATTTACGTTGGGCAGAATGAAATCGCTCCTCATACATGTTGTGATCACTAATCATCAAAACAAAGTTTAGTGTACGCAAAAACTTTCTCAAGTGTACGCAAACTTTTTTGAGAATTTCAGGTGTACGCAATGTATTAAAATTAGAGTTCTTTTTCATAAAAGAACTAATACTTTGATACAATAAATTCGGTTGTTTCAAAGATTAATTACAAAACGAATAACAGTAAGGGTTTTTAACCCGATTTAAGTTAAAACAGGCTCTAGGTGTGATATACAACACATTACTAGGGTCTTTTTATTTTAGGTTGTTTCGCTTTTTTAATTATTTCTGTATTTTCTCGTTTTGATTAAATTCCCTGATGTGTTATAATATAATAAATAACACTATGGAACTGCACAGGAAGAAAGTGAAAATACTAATTAATGGTAAAACATGGCAAGGAAATAGTTATGTAAAAGGAGATTTTTATTATGAAAATTAATCATGGAAATGTTGACTGTACTCCTGAAGAGGTTGGCTACGATTCAAGTCGGCTAGAGGCTGTTATTGCCTTTTTTCAGCAGATGATTGAAACTGAGATTATTTTTGGAGTATCTTATCAAATAGCTCGCCGAGGAAAAGTAATTGCATCAACATCGCTTGGCAGCCGGGATTACAAAAACCCCCAAATCCAAATGCAACCAAACACCCTTTTCCGAATTGCATCACAAACAAAGATGTTTACAGCTGTGGCTATTCAAATGCTTGTTGAAGATGGACTCGTTGCAATTAATAATCCCGTTTCGCGTTACTTACCACAATTTGATGGTAAACCTTATAATGAAATTACCTTATTACATTTATTGACTCATAGTTCAGGTTTATACCCGGAGGCTAGTATTCCTAACAAACATCATATTGGAGCATATAAACATATCGAAATGCAAGCTAATATTGACGGTTTAGAAACGGATTGGATTGCGGTTGGCCTACGAGCAGGTTTGCGCCGCCAACCTGGCGAAGAGTGGCAATACTGTTCATTTGGTTTTGCTGTGCTAGGCGCAATTGTAGAAAAAGTAACTGGTATTAAATTCGAAAAATTTATTATGGAACGTATATGTAAACCGCTGAAAATGATGAACACCTCTTTTAGACCAACTCCAATTCAGGCACAAAATGCTATTATGTTCAATGAACGGAGCGAAATGGCTTTAAAAGAGTTTGAGAATGACGAACCCAAAGAAAATAGTATATGGGACATTATACCATCTGCTGCAACTGGTCTATATTCTACAACTGAGGATATGGTCCGTTTTGGAATGATGTTACAACAATGGGGTCGGTTGGGAGACACGCGGATTCTTGGGCGTAAAGCGGTCGAAAATATTGCAACTCAACGTCTTCATAATCTCTCTGATTTCGGTTGGGGAGCAAATGATTTAGATCGCAAATATGGTTTAGGTTTTGATATGCGCTTATATCCTGGATCACTTTTATCACCTGGTACTTTTTATCACGAAGGGGCTGGATCTGGAACATTAATCATCGATCCGGTCGAAGAAATAGTTTGTTCTTGTATATATCCATGGGTAAATGGTAAGTTCAATAATATTTGTAATGATCGATTATATAATGTTATATGGTCTGGAATCATTTGATAATACAAACTGTAAGTTATTAGTGACTAGTAGGATTTCTAGGATACCCTTTGATTAAATATTCAACATTTTTAGGTGTACGCAAAATTACTAAAAAATCGGTCAAGTATACGCAATCTTTTTGAGAGATTCAAGGTGTACGTATTGTATTAAAATTGTTGTTCCCTTTCATAAAAGAACAATTACTTTAATACAATAATTTCGGTTGTATTAAGGCTAAAATAGACAAAAACGAATGAAAATATGGGTTTTTAACCCTTTTTTAAGATAATTAGGCTCTACAGAGTGATTTGCATCACCGCATTAGAGCCTTTTTCGTATAATATCAAAAAGATTAAACTCAATTAAATTTTTTAGAATATTGTTGAAAATAATGAATATAATAAACTGAAAGGAATTTTATAAAAATAGCGTAATCCGAAAAAAAATAAAATATAATTAATTTATCACTTGTTCCAATAATAAAAAAATGATATAATTGTTTTATAAAATACTTAGATAAATAGGGGTGTTATTATGGAAATTAAAAGAGATGCTTATTTACAAAAATTAATCATTAGAAAAAATAATGGAATGATTAAAGTTATTACTGGAATACGTAGATGTGGCAAATCATACTTGTTATTTAATTTATTTAAAAAACATCTTTTAGAAAGTAATGTAAATGAAAAACAGATTATTGAAGTAAATTTTGATGCTATTGAAAATGAAGATTTACAAGACCCCATTAAAGCTTATGAATACATAAAAAAAAGCATCATTGATGATGGAAATTATTATATATTGCTTGATGAAGTACAACTGTTAAAAAAATTTGAATCTGTATTAAATAGTTTCTTAAGACTATCTAATGTTGATATTTATGTAACAGGAAGTAACGCTAAATTCTTATCAAAAGACGTTATTACTGAGTTTCGTGGTCGCGGTGACCAAATTCACGTCTACCCTTTGTCATTTAGTGAATACTTTTCGGTTTTTTCAGGTGATAGATATGAGGCATTAAATGATTATATGTATTATGGCGGTCTTCCGCTAATTACTAAAATGGTTGAACACGAGCAAAAAGCTACATACTTAACTAATCTTTTTAATGAAACATATATTAAAGATATTATTAATAGAAATGGAATTAGAAACGAAGCTGAACTTGAAGAATTACTTAATATTCTTTCATCTAATATTGGCTCACTTACCAATCCGAGAAAACTTTCAAACTCTTTTAAAAGTGTTAAAGATGTATCAATATCTGAACCAACTTTAAAAACATTTCTTGAATATTTAATAGATTCTTTTTTAATTGAAAAAACAATTAGATACGATATTAAAGGTAAAAAGTATATTGATACTCCTGCTAAATATTATTTTACTGATTTGGGATTAAGAAACGCGAGACTTAACTTTAGACAATTAGAAGATACACATTTGCTTGAAAATGTTCTTTACAATGAATTAAAAATAAGAGGTTATAGCGTTGATGTTGGAGTTGTTGAAATAAATAATAAAGATAAATCAAAAACCTTCTTAGAAGTTGATTTTATTTGCAATAAAGCGGATAAAAGAATATATATTCAATCCACATTATCAATACCGGATCAAGAAAAGTTAAATCAGGAACAGAAATCTCTTGTGAATATTAATGATTCTTTTAAAAAAATCATAATAACAAGAGATAGTGGAAAAACTCACTATACTGATAAGGGTATTTTAATAATGAATGTATTCGACTTCTTATTAAATGATAGAAGTATTGATTAAAATCAGTTTATTAATATCCTGTTGGAATATAATTATAAGATAATCAGAAGAAGATTATGGATTCTTATATTGTCTGAAACATATTTTCAATATTCTTTAGATATGGCTAGATTAAAAGATAAAGGAGCAATTTACAAGTACATAAACATGCTTCTATTTATGCGAAGAAAATGATGATATTAATTCAGAAGTATATTGTTTGATAAGTTAGAATATGGTCCTAGTAAGGTATTATATAGTAATGAATTTGAAAAGTGTGAAAGATTAGTAGATAACATCAATAATTATTAAGAATATGTTTTCATTCGAATGAGTTCAAAAACATGGTTTAATAAATAGTTGATTCATAATAGAAGCGTGATGCTTCTTTTTTGTAAATAGTATTCTATATTATAAGTGCAGCTAATTGGTGCATAAAACTTAAAAGAAACTTTACAAAAAACTATTATTTTGAATATAATAGTAGTACAAATACCTTAATCTGAAAGAAGTTGATTGATATGAATAAAAAGAATTATAATAAGTTACGAGGATTTCTTCGATGAAAATATTCTTGTCATTTACTCTTTTCAAAAAGGTCATCCAACAGAACTCGAATAAACATTCTAAAGTGGCTTAAACTAATTACTTGAGTTAAAAACACTAAAAACTATTGATGTGAAATCTCTTAGAAATATGGGATTTTTTTGCATAATAAATGCATTTGTTAAAATAGAAGAAAATTTGTTAAATAAATAATCTTTATAATTGTTATAGTATTGATGAATGGTTTTAATTCATTATCGTATGTGATATAGCAAATTTAAAGGAGTGATTAATATGAAAAAATTATTTAGTTTACTTTTCGTTTCGTGCTTATCTTTTTTATTGATAAGTTGTAGCATACCCAATTCGGGATATATGAGTAGTGATGATTATTCATTTAGTGTTCCCTATGAAAATGCCGATGAGCATCAAATCATTGTAGAAAATCCATTCATTAAAACAGCTATTAATAATAAGTCTAATCTTTCATTAAGTGCTAATACTGCAGCTTATTCATTTATTAGATCACAAATTAATGCAGGAAAAAGTGTTGATTCTAATGCTGTAAGAATTGAAGAGATGGTTAACTTTTTTACCTACGATTATAACCGACCAGAAGCAGGTGATGTTTTTGGATTTAAAGCAGAACTTATTCAAACACCTTGGAATTTAGAAACAAATCTATTATTAGTTGGTTTAGAAACTGAAAAAGTCGATTTAGGTGATGTTCCGACTAATTTAGTAATTTTACTTGATGTTTCCGGATCAATGAGTAGTAATAATAAACTACCTTTAGTTAAAGAGTCAATAAAATTATTATTAGAACAAATGAACGAAAAGGATATTATTTCATTAGTAACATATTCTTCAGGTGAAAAGGTAGTTTTTAAGGGAAGAACTGTTCAAGATTTAAATATGATTATTAATGATATTAATAATTTATATGCTAGTGGCTCTACTGCAGGTAAAAAAGGTTTAAAAATGGCTTATGAAGTGGCAGAAGAATATTATATAAAAGATGGTAATAACAGGATTATTTTAGCTACTGATGGTGATTTTAACTTAGGTATTTCTGATACAGATCAATTAGTTGAGTATATATCAGAAAAGCGTGAAACTGGTATTTATTTTTCAGCATTTGGTTTTGGATATGGAAATTATAAAGATGAAAAATTAGAGCGAATTGCGATGGCTGGAAACGGTGTTTATCATTATATTGATGATATCATGTCAGCAAGAAAAGCTTTTGTTGATAACATTGATGGATTATTATATACAGTTGCTAGAGACGCTAAAGCCCAAATTACATTTAATGAAAATTCTGTATTAGAATATAGATTGATAGGTTATGAGAACCGTCAATTATCAGATGAACAATTTGAAGATAAAACTACTGATGCTGGGGAAATTGGAACTGGATTGCAAGTAACTGCTATTTATGAGTTAAAACTAGTTGAAAATTCCGAAAATGATATCGCAAGTTTAGTAATTAGATATAAGAGTCACGATACTTCAAAAGAAGAAGAGTATGAAGATAACTTTATGATCTCAAATGAAATTAATGATAATCCAAGCATTGATGCTACTTTTATTAGTGGAATTATTGAATTTGGATTAATATTGTTAAATTCCAATTATAAAGTAGATGCAAATCTTGATAATGTGATTGAAAGATTAGAGTCAGAAGATTCAAATTCACAAGATATTTATCGTAATGATTTTATTCAATTACTTAAAAAATACAGACTTTCAATTCAATAACATAAGTGTTAATGATTATTAGAATTAAAAAAAAGTTATAAAGTTTAATGTACGCAAGCTTTTGTTTTGTGCACGCAAAATTACTATAAAAATCGATAAGGTGTACGCATATTTTTTGAGATTTCCAAGGTTTAACTGTTATATAATTGGATTTCGCTTTCACAAGAGAAATAAAGCTTTGATTCAATAAATTCGGTTGCAACAAACAAAGTTTATTTATAGAATAACGGAAAAAAGATTTTATATGGTTCTAGCTGGTGATTAAAGTCTCAATGCTAGAGCCTTTTAATTTTATCTGATTGCACATTTTATAAACCCAAGAATTTTATTTATAAATTATGCGTTTTTATACATACAATAATATTAAATAGATAAGAGTTTGCCTTATTTTATGGTAGTTATTTACATTTGCATATATATAATTATTAGTGTATAATTTTCATTAAAAGGAAAGGAGTAAATATGAAAAAATTATTTACATTTATAAATAAAAAAGACAGTTCAGTGATAATAACAATAGCTTCAAAAGTGTATAAAGTTTTTTATATCATCCTGGCAAGTCTCTCAGCAGTATCTGCTTTAGTTTTTGGAATAATGGAAGCGAATGATTATGGAATTGGACCATTATTAGTTATGATAATAATTGGAGGTGCATCTTTCTTTTTAATTTTAATAATTGGTATATTTATAGAATCATGTATTTTAGGTTTTGGAATTATTGTGAAAAATAACTATGAAGAACTTGTTTTAAAAAGCAAGGTAGAAGATAGTTCTGAATTAGATGAAGAGTATAATATAGCTTCTAAAAAGCTTAATCATCTTAGTGAACTTAAGAAAAATGGTGTTATAAGTGATGAAGAATTCAATGAAATAAAACAAGAATTATTAAAAAAATTTTAATGTTTATTTTTATTCATTTTAACCAATAGACACATCATTTAAATGGGTCAATTAGTGATTTGCTTCACTCTGTTTGACCCTTTTATTTTTACTATTTTCACTGTTTTCTTTACTTAATAGTTATAGCGTTAAGAATATGCTAGAAAAGTGAAAAGATATTTTTAAAGATTTTTTAAAGGATGGTAACTATTATCAATTTTTTATAATAAAAGCAATTGTTAGAAAAATAAAAGCGAAGCATCTTATAATAAAAAAATATCCTCTCAATTAAGCTAATGAAGAGGATATTTTGTCATTTAATTATCACTAACAAGAGTGTATGGAGAAACTTTTCGAATTGCATACGTTATTAACATTGAAGTTAGATAAGATATTATAATGATTATAAAACCGAATAATGAAATCCAAAGATTTTCAATAATAAAATTAGCTTTCATAATACCCATTCCTCTTTGTACAATTGACATCAATGGATTAGTTCCTACAATTCCTAAGATTACTCCGATAATAACGCCAATTATAATAGGGAAGATAAAACTCAATGACATCTGATTCATTAATTGAATATTTGTAAAACCTATTGCTTTTTGGATTCCAATTTCTCTCTTTTTTCGTATTAATGATGAATTAATAACAAAGTATAGAACAAGGATTACAATTATTACGTTTATTATTGCCATTACAATTCCCACTTTTTCAACTATAGATATATATGCACTAGCCCCCATAGCCATTTCTTTATCAACATTCCTAATTGTTATTATAGAATCCCCATATAGAGTTTGTAGTTTTGATATTAGGCCTTCTGTGCTATAACCTTTATTAATGTAGATGTTCAAGTTTTTTTGGATAAAGTTTGGATCAAGGTTATCCATACCATCTTTTCTTATTGATATATTCATACCAGACATAAAAGCCCCTTGGGTTAGACCAGTAATTAAAAACTCTTTTTCAGTATCGCCAATATTTAATGTTATTAAATCACCTATTTTTTTGTTTTCTAAATTGGCAATATATCCAGATAAAGCGACCTCATTACTATGTAATGGATATCTTCCTTGGTATAAAGTATTGGTCTCTTTATGATTGAAATCATCCATCACAAACGCATAAACTTCCATTTCATTGATAAAGACGAGAAAATTATCGATATATTGTGATTTCTTTACTTCACTCATTTTATTAATATTTTCGATCAAGATTGAATTATCTTTACTATTATCTAGTGTTACTATTATATTTGATAATTCAATTCCAGGTGTTTCTAAAAATGTTTTTGTGTTAATTGTGGTATTATAAAACATTACAACAGCAAAGGTCCCTGAAAATGATACAGTAATAAGGATTATAATCATCATAAAACTTTGCTTTAAATTTATAAATATATTCTTTAACGCTAAAACAATTTGTAAATTTCCAATCGATGTGCTTAAAGGTAAATGATTCTTGCGAAAACTGTGAGTTACAAGCCCACCTCTAAGGGCTACAATTGGATGAAGTTTTTTAATGCGTCTTGATGACAATAAAGAAACAATATAAACGACAAATAAAACGAATATTAAAGTGATAACACTGATTAATCCATTGAATCCTTGTTCCCATTTAATGCCTGATTGTTGAGCAAAAACATTAGATAAGATTGGGGTTGTAAGATGGGATAAAGAGATTCCAATTAAACTTCCGACTATTGCGATAATAAAAAATTGTAAAACAATTGAAGCGATTATTTGTTTACTTGTATATCCGATGGCTTTTAACGAACCAATTTTAACCATGTCTTCTTCAATACTATTACTAATTCTAAATCTAATAACTATTAGGCAAACTCCAGCAATGATAATTGCAAAAGTTACAATCATTAAAGCAACCATTGTTGCCATCATTACTCTTGCCATTTTCACAAGATCAATATCCAAGCTAAACATTGCATTGCCTTCTTCAACAGAACTGTTAGAAGTCAATAGACTTTCAGCACCGGTAATTTTTTTAATATTTGTTTCTACTTCCTTACTTATTTGATCTAAATTCACAAATAAAATGGTTGCTAGAGCGTTATCATCTATTTTATTTAATACATATTGATAAGTTTCATTAGGCAAATAAATCCCTGTTGCTCCTGTTTCCGCTGAGCAAAAAAACACATCTTCAATAAAACCTTTAACTTTAAAAGTGAATTTTTCATTTTTGACAGATAATTCAAACGTATCATCTAGTTCATATCCTGAATCAAGTTGGTAACGATATGGTAAATAAACAGTCATACTATCTTCTTGTAAATGATTTCCCACAAACTTCCACTTTGATAATTCTCGCTCATTACTAGCATTGCTTATTAGATATAAATTAGATCGGTTTTCACCATTGTATAAGGCTTCACCAAAAACCCACAATGCCTCTTCTTTTTGGTATTCTATCACATTATCACAATTATCAAGATATTCATCTACTTCATTAGAATATACTTTGTTTGAAACTATATAATAAACATTAGAAGTATTTAATTCTTTAGTTATATTTTCAAAATAATTACCAAAATCAATAAATACCAATAAACCAGCATTCATTAATAATGTAGCTATTAAAAACATCATTAATAACAAAAAACTATTGCCTTTCGTTTTTCGAATGTTAGCATAACTTATTTTAAGTATTTTGTTCACACTACCACCCCATCTCTAAAAGAAATGATCTAAGTTTATCGTGGCGGTCTTTATCTCCACTAACATACTTACCTAAGTTGCAAACTCCTTGAATAACCCCATCACGAATATATAATATCCGATTACCGCGGCGTGCAGATTTCAAATCATGTGTCACCATGATTATGCTTTGACCGTTATTGTTTACTTGGGTCAATACATCAAGAGCAGCAGTTCCTGAGGCAGAATTAAGAGAACCAGTAGGTTCATCAGCAAATATTACTTTTGGTTCATTAATAAGGGCACGGACAATAGCAGCACGCTGAGCTTCACCTCCCGATAATTGGGCAGGAAACTTATTCCATAAATCATCATTTAATCCGACATCCCTTAATAAATCTTTTGCTTTAGCACTTAATTGTTTTCGATCATTATTATTAAGAAGTCCACAGATTAGAATATTATCTAAAACGCTCATATTATCTAATAAAAACATTTGTTGGAAAATGAATCCACAGTTTGATCTGCGAAACAATGCTAACTTATCGTTAGTTAATTTCGTAATTTCTTTATTGAAGAAATTAATTGTCCCTAAAGTTGGTTTATCCATTCCAGAAAGTGCATAAAGAAGGGTTGATTTTCCTGCTCCAGAAGACCCCATAATAACTGTAAAATCTCCTTCATAGATCTCAAGATCAAGATTTTTTAAAACATGTTGTTGAACACCATTGTTCGAAAATGTTTTACATAATTTGTTTGTTGAAATAATAACATTATTCATTTTTAATTTTTCCTTTCAAATAATAAGTCTTTTTTTACAATGTTATTATATAATATCAATCCTTAAAAAATCTTTAATGAATTCTTAACTAATTCTTAAAAATTTTATGCAATGAGTAATTTCAACTTAATTAAAAACCCGTCTTCCGTTTTTTCACAGTTAATATCACCCTTCATTTTGTTCATTAGATATTTAGATATATATAATCCTAATCCTGTTCCAGCTTTTCCACTAGCATTTTTGCCTCGATAATATTTATTAAATATAAGTGCTAACTCCTCATCTGAAGGACCTAATCCAAAATCTTTAAAATGGATCTCCAAATACTTATCTTCAATCAATAATGATACATTGATTGAAGTGTTTGCATATTTATATGAATTACTTATAATATTATCGATTACTTGAGAAAGACGTAAAGGATCTATTAGAACAATGCATTCTGCTGTTTTTAAAAAAGTAACTTGATTTAGATAATCGGCTTTTTTAATAATATCATAGATAATTTTACTAGACTCTTCAAGTACTTCAACTTTCAGTTCTTGAAGTTCTTCAAGTGTGGCATTAAATATATTAGTAATTAAGGTATTAATTTGATCAGCTTTCGAATCAATTATTTTGAGTTTATTGATAATATTTTCATCAACTAATTTAACTTGCATGATTTCCGAAACAGCTTTAATCGAAGCTATTGGTGTTTTAATATCATGGCTCAAAGAAGCAACGAGTTCTTTTTTGCTTTGGTTAGCATTTCTTTCATTTTCCCTAGCTCTTTTCAATTCATCTCTCATAAGGTCAAAACTTTCTGTAAAAGCACCAAAGTAATTTCCTTTATCCATTGAAAGCGGAATATCTAAATTTCCACTAGCAACTTGTTTCGCAAAGAAATTTAATTTTTGAAAAGGTTGTAAAATGAATTTGTTAATATATAATACATAGAAAAGACATAGTAATCCAATTAATAAAATATATAGGACAAAAAATGCCACTAGATTATTTTTAAATATCATTAAATTATTATGGGAATTATTATAAATGATTAATTTTCCTAAAACCACATCATTATCGACTATATCTATAATTGTATCCCGATTAGTTATTGCAGACTTTAAATCTTCATTTAGACCTGGTCTTGTTGCAACTTTGACATTTTTATTAAAATCTAACACTACATAATCTAAACCATATTGCAATCCCGGCAATTCTTCTTGATTTATTTTGTCCCAGTCTTTTTTTATTGTTTCAATAATGTCATTTACTTCAATCATATTAAGGTTAGTTTCAATTTTATAATTAGAAACAAACAGCAATGTAATAGCGGAAATTATTAATAAAATTAATAGAAAAAAAGCAAATTTTCCAACTTTCATTGTCGCCTCTAATTTTCAAAAATATAACCCGTTCCCCAGACGGTTTTTATTATTTTGGGATCATTCGGATTTTCTTCTATTTTTTCGCGTAATTTCCTAATATGAACATTTAAAGTTCCATCTCCAGCATAGGAATCTTCCCACACCTTTTTAAATAATTCATCTTTTGTAATTAATCTATTTTTATTTTGAACAAAATGCTTCAATAATTTAAATTCCATAGTCTTTAACTTAACTTCATTATTCTTATTCATTAATTTTTCTCTTTTTAAATCAAGTATGAAATCACCAAACTCGATAATTTTTTGATCTTTTCCCTTATATCTTTTTAAAACAGTCTTTACCTTTGCTAATAAAACACTTAATGAATATGGTTTTTGGATATAATCATCTCCTCCAATGTTTAATGCTAATAAAACGTCGTCATCACTTACTCTTGCACTAATAAACAAAATAGGAATATCCAATTTTTTTCTTAATATTTTACATAATTCAAATCCTGAAGAAGTTCCTAAATTAATATCTAATAAAATTAGATCGGTAGTATTATTTTTTAAGAATTCTAAACATTCCATTTTATCTTTGGCCCAATATGTTTTAACACCAAACATATTAAAGTATTCAGTTGTACTGCTTGACAGTTCTACTTCATCATCTATTAATAAACAGTTAAATAGCGCCATAAGTTTACCTCCATTTTCAAAATGCTTTATCCTAATAAGTATTATATACTATAGAATAATCTATTACAATAATAAAATTGTTGCATTATGTGCTTGATATAATTTTAATATTGTGCTAACATAAAATTGTCTTTGGTGATATTTGAGGAAACGAAGTAAAGAAATTCCTCTTTTTTTATAATATCAAATGATAATAAAAAGATTCATCAAACAATTTTACTATAATGTTGTTACTTAATTAAAATAAATTATCTAATAAAAAACAAAGGAATATTTAAATCATGACTAAAAAACAAGCAAAAGAGATTTATGAAAAATACAACCCTGTCGATGATGTTGTTCGTTGCCCAAAGGGAAGAGCAAAGATGCGTAAGCCATTGGATTTATATGCGAAAGCTGCAGTGAATTTATACGGTATCATTAAACTCGACGAGTTTGTTAAGATTTTTAATTCTTTCAACGAAGAAAAAACATCTGTTGATGAGGTCTATATAATTCTATTACCGAATGTTCATAAATTTGGCTTGTATGGTTTTTTCAAAGATTATATTGTCCATTATGCTATCTTCGAAGATTTTGATTGGGTACAACACTTAGAAAAAGAACAAGGCAATAAACCTCGTTACCTTCCGTCGAAGGAACAGTTTGAACTATTTGAATGGGAACACTATCAGGACCATGATCATTGGAATAATGTTTTTAAATTTATGAGTGGTATTATTTCCGATAGTAAATGTTTAATAAATGCCTTTTTTGAGATTAGAAGCTATATCACATATAATCAAGATATAAAAAAAATAGGCTCCATAATGGAAAAACACAATATTGAGTTTCAAAGCGAAGAGCAGGTGAAGATATTTTTTGATATGCTTATGATGGCCAAAAATAACACACGTTTATGGGAAAATAAAGGGCATACACCTTTTGAAACTGCAAAACAGTTTGCGAATAACGAACCTGAAGGGAGTGCCTTTACACAAACAAATGAAATCAACCCAAACCAACTATGTTATTGTGGTAGTGGCAAGAAATATAATAGATGTTGCTATTTGATAGAAAAAAGTGGAAAGGCTGTACTGTCGCCTAGTGAACGTAAACTGTTTTTTTCTGTGTGGCTCAAACTACTTAAATTTGTAAATGAAAAATTAAATGTGCTAGAATATAAAATTGATGAGATAGATTCGCGAAAGAATGACCAAAATCATCTACAAATAATTCGGGGAAAACTGTGGCAAAATCCATATCTCATAAGCGAGTTCATAAAAAAAGAAACTTCGCTTTCTCATCAAGAAACTCATTTATTGCGCTCATGGGAAAAACACTTTATCAAAGGGCGTTTTATCTTGTTGAAACACGAATCAGAATATACTATTTTTCTGCGAGCTGATAAAGACGAACCATCAAGATTGTACGCTGTAAAAGGTATAACCAACTCTATTGCTGATAACATACGTTGTCAATTGCCAACTATGATTGAAACTGTGTTATTACCATTCGGTGAGAAGATTATATATGATAGTTTAATGTTTATGTACTCTATTGACTTCGGTGCTGGAATGAAGAGTATGTTTAAGGAAGAATATGTAAAGATTAAAAATTCTTATGGTGTTATAACAAAAATAAATAGGAATATTAGAGAGTAAATTATTGATTATTTGATAATTCTTTGCTAATTACAGATAAATGTTGCGACTGATAAATCTGATAAAGAAATAATATTGGATAGAATTCAATATATTGACAAATAAAAATCAATTTGATTCCTACAATTTTTAAATAGAAATAATCTAACTAAAAATTATCTTTTATAAACAGAAATATTAATAATTATTTTTAAGAAAAAATAAACGGAGGAATGTATTAGATTAGATTTCCATCATTATATTCGTGTGTTAGAAATAGATTATAACCCGATTGCGTATCATAATGGAATAATTCGTTACTTTAATAATGGTGTTTTTCTCCAAATCGGAAATTACGGAATTATCAGAAGATTTTTAGAAACGTGGACATGGAGCAATTTTATGGAGCTTTATTGAAAATGAACTTCAAGAAAAAGGTGTTAATTATGCTTGGGGAATTATGAAAAACATTGGCTTTTGGGAAAAGCAAGGTTTTATTTTTGATGAAAATCAATTTCTAGCAAAAAACTATGATATAAGTCAGTCTGAAAAAATATTTTATAAGAAAATATAAGAAAAACAAAATTCAATAAAAGATTTTATGCGATTATTTGATGAAGAATACTGTATTGAAAAAGATAACCAATTAACCTTTATACAAAATCCGATTAGCAGAATAAATTTAAGTTAGAGGGAAATCTCTACCTTTTTTTCATTTATAATAATATAATTATTGACAATTACATATTATGCATTGTATAATATTGTTTAGTGAATAATATTTTTTGAAAGTGACTTTGTATTATGGATTTACAGTTAAAAAAAGGACTTCTAGAGTTATTGGTTCTCTCAATATTAAGAAGTGGAGATTTTTATGGATATATATTAATGAATGAAGTTTCAAAGTTTGTTGATGTATCAGATACAGCCCTTTATCCAATTTTAAAAAGACTGGAGAGTGATGGAGAACTAATAACGTATTCTTTGGAGCATAATGGAAGATTACGAAAATATTATCAAATTACACAAAAAGGCATTATAAGATTAAAAAATTCAAAAGAAGATTGGATTATTATAAAGAAAATGTTTCATAAAATTCTTGGAGGTGATTTTAATGAATAAAAAAACATTTTTTCGTTTATTGAAAAATACGATTAATTTTTTTAATATTAAAGAAGAACATGAATTGATATCCTATTATAATGAAATTATCGATGATTTAATAGAAAAGGGCTTAACGGAAGAAGAAGCAATTAATTCCTTTGATATTGATTCTATTATAAGTGAATATCATGTTAATAAATGTATTATTCAAAATAAAATTGATTATAAAACAAAATTGAATAATGCAATTATTAAGAAAGATTTTAAAGTCTATTCATTGGCAATCATAACAAGCCTTTTAATCCCATTAATATTGTCAGCTTTATTAGTTTTTAATGGATTTTTTAATAATAAGATTATTGAACTTAATGACCACAGTATCAGGATGCTTGTCATGATCTATTCAATGTTGTCCTATTTTGCATTTTTCTTAATCATTGAAATTTATTTTATTTTACGTTTTATGAATTTAAAAAAATTAGCAGGAAAAAAGATACAATCAAAACATATTTTTGTATTTATATTGATACATTTACTTATGTCTACTTATCAGATATTACTATTAATTAACTCTATATCAGAGAATTGGATCAATTTACTGATTCTTTCCATAGTATTATTATTTCCTTATGTAATGATAGGATTAAAAAGGGTAAAAATAAAAGAAATATAGCTTTTCTAATACAAAACTTAAAATTTATAATGAAGATAATTTTTTCTATGAATTAAAGAAAGCATTTCTACAGAAACTAAATCATAAGGTGAAAAAAAGATTATGATGAAAATAACAAATAAAAAAGTTTCTTTGCGGGGAAAATTTTTCCGAAGTTCGATAAGAATATTTATGGATTTGCCGATTAATAAAAAAACTGGATTTCTTGAAAATGCAGCCAGATTATCGCATATGAAAAGAATTTGGAAAGTTCCAAAGGGATATCAATTTAATCAACACGATCTTGAAGGTTTACCTGTTGAGGAATTGATTCATAAAAGATCAGATGATGGAAGAGTAATTCTTCAATTTCATGGAGGTGCATACATTATGAGATTTTTTGACCAATACCGGATGGTGGCTCATAAATATTCAAAAATTTCTCGGGGCGCAAGAATTGTATCAGTCGATTACCATACTGCACCAAATCATGTTTTTCCGAAAGCGCTAGAAGATGCATTAAAAACATGGGATTGGTTATTAAATCAAGGGTTTAAGGAAGATAATATTATCGTTGTTGGTGATTCTGCTGGAGGGAATTTATCCCTTGCCTTAACAATGAAATTAAGGGATAGTAATCGTAAACTTCCAAAAGCACTTGTTTTGATGTCACCGTTTGGAGATTTTGATCAGCATGGTGATTCATATGTCTATAATGTATATAAAGATCCTCTTTTTGGGAAGAAAAAAGGGCTTAAAGAACCAAAAGCAGAACAAATGCACCATTTAATACGCGCTTATGCTGGTAAAACTGACTTTAAAAATAAATATTTATCTCCTGCATATGGTGAATTTAATGATTTTCCCCCCATGTTAATACAAGTAGGATCCTATGAAGTAATTGAAAGTGACTCCTTAACAATTTATGAAAAGGCTAAGAATGTAGGAGTTGATGTAAGATTAACCAGATATTTTGGTATGTTTCATGATTTTCAAATGCTTTTTAATATATTTCCGGAAAGTAAAGCGGCATGGAATGAAGTTGAAAACTTTATCAATGAAATGGATAGTTAAAATATTTAATTAATTTTAAAAGCCTCTTATGTTTATAACGTAAGAGGCTAAAATTATAATATGCTTTTGTTTGGAATTAACTTAAGAATTTTTAGTCAAATTCTTTTTCACGTTCTTTCAAAAAATTACGATTTGAATTTGCTCTTATACCATAGAGATTAAAACCATATTCAAATAAATTCAAATGGTCTTCCCAGTCGTTTGGATCATTTAAGGTTACAACTATAAATTCCTGATTTCCAATTTTTGCGGATGTAACCAATGTTCTACCTGCTTTTCGAGTAAAACCAGTTTTTCCGGCTGTTATGTAATCAACATTATTTAATAATCGATGCTTATGAATAAATGAATATTCGATTCCATTATTTGATGTGGTTTTATATGTTTTTGCACCAGCAATTTCGCGAAATTGTGGATTGGCCATTGCATAACGCATTAACCTTGCAACATCATATGCCGTCGAGATATTACTACTTGGAACATCCAGTCCAGATGGATTTGTAAATGTCGTTTGATTTAATCCCAAAAATTGTGCTTTTTGGTTCATTAAATTTACAAACGCAGGAACATTTCCTGCAACATGTTCAGCTATTGCCCATGCGGCATCATTTCCCGATCTCAACATTAAACAGTACAATAAATCTCTTAATGTTAGTATATCACCAACTGTTAATGGACAAGATGATGGTGTTTGCGATACTGCTGCTTCACTAATAACAACTCTATCATTTAGATTTGCAGATTCAAGAGCAATCACCGTGGTCATGATTTTTGTTAAACTAGCAATTGGCAATTGTTCATATGCATTTTTTTCAAACACAATATTATCATTATTTGCATCTAATAAAATTGCACTTTGAGCACTAACTGCAGGTTGTGCATTTATTTTGATTTTTATAGTCATAGCGGTCATAAATATAAAAATCACAATTAAAAATACTTTTTTCAAATTTTCACTCCTTTCAAAAGCTTTTAATTCAATTATATTTTTTGCAAAACTTATTCTTATAAAACTGGTAACTTTAATTTACAAAAATTTTTAATTTTTATTGAATATATTCAAAAATAATGATAAACTAACATATATTAAAGGATTGAAGTATGGTTAAATTAATTAAAAAAATTAAAAAATATATCGTTAAAAAGCATATTGATAAATTACATTTTCCTGCTTTTACAAATGATGAAATAATTAGAAATAAAATAACATTTACTGGAAAGGTTCAAAGAGTTGGCTTTCGATATGAGTATTTCTGTATTGCAAAGAGAATCGGAATAACTGGATATGCTCGTAATTTACAAAACAACATCGTTATTACTGAAGTTCAAGGAACAAAAGCTATGATTGATGAATTATTAAAAGTAATCCACAATGAAAAAAGGTTTGTTATTAAAGAAACTGTTATTGAAAAAATAAATGTAATCAATGATGAATCTGATTTTAAAATAATATAAGTAAAAAACATTGGTTATGATAATTAATTTATTTCTTTAGGACACCCGTATATACATAAATATCATTTTATACATATAATATGGTAAAATGAAAGGGGAAAAGAGTATGTGCCCATTAGGTACCTTCGCTCATACGGTGAGATATCGTGAAACATTATGGATTATTGCTAATAAATATAATACAACCGTTAATGCAATTATGAATGTAAATCCCGGTATCGATCCATACAATCTTCGCATAGGTCAAATTATTTGTATTCCTATGGTTAATAATTATTTCAGATAAACGCTTGAAATAAAACTGATGCCAATCCAATTATTGTTTCATAATTGGATTTTTTTTTATTAAAAAATTGCAATACATTTTATTCTAAAATTTTTTACTCAAGATTAATTTTTATTTTTAATCTATTGAATTTTATTAATCTAATTGATATAATAAATTATATTGAGAATATTTTCATTAAATTTTCATAAGAAAAAATATATTTTGAATATATTTAAAACAAAAACCAAAATAATAAGTCAAAAAATATTCTAGAAGTAGTAATATATTTTAAAGTAAAAAGGAGTAAAACTATGACTTTAAAGGATTTAAAACAAATGAAAGCTATTATAGAAGCTAATAATTGGACGATTAGAAGCCAAGGACGTCTTAATATGACATTCGATAGTGTTAAAGTCTTATGTGAAGCATATAATGATGTCATTAATGCTTTAAAACAATATGGAATTAATTTTCCAATTGATATTAGCGAAATAAATATTGATGGATATCAAGACAAGGAAAATGGAACTATACAGTTAGTTGATTTACTGTATGTAAAGGATGCTCTTCTCCAACCTCTTTTAGTGATTGAAATAGAAGAGAGAAATACCAATAAATCTCAGAAACGGTTTTTTGATGAATTAAGTAGTGACTATAATGGGTCTGAAGATTTGCTTTATATCTTAAGTTCATATCAATCTTTAATTGATGGTTATGAAAAACGAATACAAGAACAACTGAGCGAAGAGGAAAAAGATGATTTAATTAATGAAATTGAAGATTCAATTGATGAATTGACTGAATGGAAAGATCACCTCGATGAAGCTAGTTCTGATGCTGAAGATTTAATTGATGAATTAGAAAATTTAATGAATGATATAGATCGTTAAATGTAACAAAATGATAATACATTATTATGAAATATTAAATAATTTAGATATACAACAGGAGTAATAAGATGCAAGAACAAATTATTGAAAACAATTCAGAAAATTACAATTTTGAAGAAGAAAGAAGGAAATATATCTTAAGTTATAAAAAGGGTTTTTTTCGAACATTTAAAATATATTTATTGTTTTTGACTCTATTTTTGATTATTACCTTTTTTATCCTATTAAATTTTTATTCACAACATTTTTTTAAAAAAAGCTTAAACATAATGACGATTATCTTTTATGTTGTTTTACTTTTATCATTAGCATCAGTAGAAATTTGGTTTTTAGTATTAAGGCATCAAAATGTTGATAGAGATATTTATTTATATAACTTAAAACGAGAATTGAAAAATAAAAAAGAGATTATGATATTTCAGGATTATCAGGGTATTTGGTATATTTTAATGACTTCAATTTTTAATTTTGTAGTTCAGTGGTTACTATATTTTTCTATTTATGGGGCATATGAATTATATAATCATTACCAAATCGGCCGTCTCAATGAGTATTTTTTTAAAGATATATTAATTAGTATTTTTGATCTAAATAACGGAAGAGCAAATATAATGGCGATGGGATATTTCTTATTGGTTATCAGTTCTTTAACAATTATTATTATATATAAATCAATTAAGAGGGTTGTCTTGATTATATATAAAAAGGTGCTATCAAAATAGCACTTTTCTTTTTGGAAATCTTAGAATAGATATGATTATTTATTATATGGAAAACGAGTAAATTTAATAAATTTATTAATTGGCATTGATTGGAGAATAATTTTTCCGGGACCGGAAATAACAGTGTAATGTAGTCCATCTCCGCCAAATATAGAATTTTTTGTATTGCTTAATGACTTATACTCCAATGTACAAGATGAATTAACTGCAACTAAATGACCTGAATCGATTATCATCGATTCATTTTCTTTTAAATTATATTCAACCTCATGACCGCTAATTTCAATAAAAGCAGTCCCTTTACCAGTTAGTTTATGAAGCGTTAAACCTTCGGTCCCAAATAAACCTCCATTCAAATTTCTTTGATAATAAGCAGAAATATCTACACCAACCTCACAAGCTAAAAATGCTCTTTTTAGGATATTATAGGAATTTGAGTTTTCTATTTTTATGGCTTTTATTGACCCAGGGAACTTACTAGCAATTGCAATCATGCCTGACTCATTTTGGGCTTGATATGTTGTATGAAACAAAGTTTCCCCTGACATCATTTTTCCAAAAAATCTCCCTACCCCTCCTCTTGCTTGATCACTTTTTACTAAGGTATTCATCCATGACATGGCATTATTTTCAACAATTATTTTTTCTTGGGGCTCAAGATCAATATAAAGAACAGGAAGAACTCCACCTTCAATCCGATGTTTCATTTTATAAACTCCTTTTTAATGTTTTAGTTTAAGGAAAAATGTAAAAAAAACAGTTGATGATATTCATAGAATGAACAAGAATATTTTGATAGTTTAAAAATTTCTAATTCCTCTTATTAAATATTATAAAGATATGATAAAGATTATGTTTAATTATTAAAAAGATTTTTTAGTAAAAATTTACTAATAAATAATTTCATCGAAAATGGGAAAAATATTACTAGATTTTCCCTAACGAAAATTTTACCTGTTTATTAAAAATTTTAAGGAGGAACAATGAAGAAATTTTTATTTTTAATATTATTACTATTTTCTTTTGTAGCTTTAAATGGCTGTAAAAGGCAAGAATTTACAATTGCTCTGATTACTGATGTTGGTGATATTGATGATAAATCTTTTAACCAAGGCTCTTGGGAAGGGGTTTTAGAATATGTTGAAGGTAAAGAAGTTACCTATAAATATTATAAACCAACTGAAAAAAGCAATGATGCTTATTTAGCGGCAATCGATCTTGCCGTTGCGAATGGTGCAAAGATCCTAATTACACCAGGATTCTTATTTGAAGATTCAGTAAATATTGGTCAAAAACGATATCCGGATATAAAGTTTGTAATTTTGGATGGAAATCCTAAAAATGCAACTAACGGAACCTTAGAGAATAATACTTACTCAATATTTTATGCGGAAGAACAAGCAGGGTATTTGGCAGGATATGCAGCTGTAAAAGATGGATACAGAAAATTAGCTTTTATGGGAGGAATGGCTGTTCCTGCTGTAGTACGATTTGGTCATGGATATATTATCGGAGCAGATGATGCAGCAAGAGAACTTGATGTGAATATTGAAATGAAATACCATTATACTGGAGGTTTTAATGCTAGTCCTGAAGTTCAATCAACCGCAGCTTCATTATATGCAGGTGGTACTACAGTAATATTCGCTTGTGGAGGTGCAGTTGGGCAATCAGTAATGGCTGCAGCAGCTGCATCATCAAATCAAGGTAAAGTAATTGGAGTTGATGTCGATCAAAGCAATGATTCACCAACAGTCATCACTTCAGCCATGAAAGGGCTAGCTCCTTCGGTTAAGCAAGCATTAGAAACTTATTTTAATGGAAATTGGGATACTATTGGCGGTAAATCAGTAACCTTGGATGCTGAAGAAAATGGTATCGGGTTACCAATAACTACCTCAAGGTTCAATACCTTTACAGCAAGTGAATATAATGCGCTATATGCAAAAATGGTTGAGGGTACGATTACAATAGAACATAATGTTGAAGGTGCTAATCAAATAACTGTTACTAATACAACCGTAACTTTAATAGGGTAATGATATGGAATAAAGATAAGAAAGGGTGTTCTCCTTTCTTATTCTTCAATATGGCGTAATATCGAAATTTTTAGAAAGGTTAAATGGTAAAGAGCATGGATTATATTATTGAAATGTTACATATTACCAAGGAGTTTCCAGGGATAAAAGCGAATGATGATATAACATTACAATTACGTAAAGGTGAGGTTCACGCTTTGCTTGGTGAAAATGGTGCTGGAAAATCTACTTTAATGAGTATATTGTTTGGGCTTTATCAACCATCATCAGGAGAGATTAAAAAAAATGGACAAATTGTTCATATAAGAAATCCTAATGATGCGAATGATTTAGGAATAGGAATGGTTCATCAGCACTTTAAACTGGTTGATAATTTCACAATTTTAGATAATATAATTATGGGTTCTGAACCAATGAAAAATGGATTGATTAATCGCTTTGAGGCTAAAAGAACAATTAATCATTTAAGCAATACGTATAAATTATATGTCGATCCAGATGCTCTTGTTGAAAATATTTCTGTTGGTATGCAACAGCGGGTCGAAATTTTAAAAATGCTATACCGAGAAAATGAAATTTTAATTTTTGATGAGCCGACTGCTGTTCTAACACCACAAGAAATTAATGAACTTATGAATATTATGCGAAATTTAAAAAAAGAAGGAAAATCAATTTTATTTATTACCCATAAACTTAATGAAATTATGCAAATTGCAGATAGATGTACAGTCTTAAGAAGGGGAAAATTTATCGGAACAGTTGAAACAATAAAAACATCAAAAGTTGAACTTTCAAGAATGATGGTTGGCCGTGATGTTGAGTTTGTTATTCATAAATCGACGATGAAAGCTACTGATACCGTTTTAAGTGTCGAACATTTAAATGTCGTTTCTCATTATACAAAAAAGCACACTGTCAATAATGTAAGTTTTAATGTTAGAAGAGGAGAAATAGTATGCATCGCAGGAATTGAGGGAAATGGACAATCAGATTTAATTTATGCTATTACTGGTTTAAAAAAGCTTCATTCTGGAAAAATAACGTTATTAGATCAGGATATTACTAAATCATCCATTAGATTTCGTAATGATCATGGGATGAGTCACATTCCCGAAGATCGGCATAAATTTGGACTAATTTTAGATTATAATTTAGGATATAATTTAATATTAAAAAAATATCATACTAGAAAATTTAATAATAAAGGGTTTTTAATTAAGGATGAAATATTTGATTATGCAAATGAATTGATTACTAGATATGATATTCGCAGTGGACAAGGTGTTTTTACAATAACTCGTAGTATGTCCGGGGGTAACCAGCAAAAAGCAATCATAGCTCGAGAAATCAATAAGGGATCAGATTTGCTAATTGCTGTTCAAGCAACGAGAGGGCTAGATGTCGGTGCTATTGAGTATATCCATAAGCAAATTCTTTCTGAACGAAATAAAGGAAAGGCAATTTTAATGGTATCATTGGAATTAGAAGAAGTTATGAGTATTAGTGATCGAATATTAGTTATGTATGAGGGTAGCATTGTAGCTGAACTCGATCCTAAAAGGACATCATATGATGAACTAGGATATTACATGACGGGTGGAAATAAGGAGGAGTTCAATGTTAGCCATTAAAAAAAATACAGATAAAGTTAGTTATAAAATATTTATTTCGGTTATCTTAGCAATATCCTCAGGTTTACTAGTTGGTTTACTTATTTTATTAATTTCAAATCCAAGTCAAGCATTTCCAGCCTTTGGAGGGATCTTGGCTGGTTCATTCGCAGATCCGATATCTCCATGGCTAGGATTTGGCGATTTATTATTTTATGCAACTCCGATTTTATTAACTGGGTTATCAGTTGGATTTGCTTTTAAAACCGGATTGTTTAATATCGGTGCTGCGGGGCAATTTATGGTTGGTCAATTTGTTAGTGTATACATAGCACTAACACAAACCCAATTAGGTGTACTTCATTGGCCAATTGCCTTACTTGGCGGGGTTATAGCTGGTGCTATATGGGGATTTATACCAGGATTTTTTAAAGCAGTTTTTAATGTTAATGAAGTAATAACGTCAATTATGTTCAATTATATAGGTATGTATCTTACGAACATGCTTATAAAAAGTAATCCAGTTTTGTACGACCATTCTCGTGCTGAAACATATCGGATCCCGATGAGTGCTTTTAATCCAAAATTTGGATTAAATCGTATCTTTATTGGTTCAAGAATAGACATTGGGATTATCATTGCTATCATTGTTGCAATCATAATTTATATCGTTTTAAATAAAACCGCGTTTGGTTTTGAACTAAAAGCGGTCGGATATAATAAAAATGCCAGTAGATATGCAGGAATTAATGAAAAGAGAAGTATTATACTATCGATGGTAATCGCTGGAGCTTTAGCTGGTTTAGCAGGAAGTTTAAAAATGCTATCTCCTGGAGCTAATTATTTAGGACAAACTTTAAATGCAGAGGATGTAATTGCACTGGAAGGATTTAATGGAATTCCGGTTGCATTATTAGGATTATCGAATCCAATTGGAATTATATTTTCAGCACTCTTTATAACCTATATTCAAAGAGGAGGCTTTTATATTCAAACACGTGTTCCTATCGAAATAATTAATATAATAATTGCTGTAATTATTTACTTCAGTGCTTTTGCTTTACTGTTTAGATTGATAATTGTTAGATTAATCGAAAAACGAAGATTAAGAAAAGAAGATTTAAATGAGGAAGCTGTGTTAATAGGTTTACAGGCTGAAGCTCCGAGAATTATCCATGCAGAATCGGCCAATAAGGATATTGAGGTGTAAAATGGATACATTTTATTTTATTGTTCAACAAACAATGTTATTTGTTATTCCGTTATTAATTGTTGCATTAGGAGGAATGTTTTCCGAGAAGAGTGGAATTATTAATATTGCCTTAGAGGGAATTATGATTATTGGAGCATTTTTTGGAATCGTTTTTATCAATGCAATGCAAAGTTTAGGATATTTAAGTCAACAACCGCAATTACTCTTAATCTTCGCAATTCTCATGTCTACAATATCAGGAATGATCTATTCGGGATTTTTAGCATTTGCATCAGTCAATATGAAAGCTGATCAAACTATCGGCGGAACCGCTTTAAATTTATTTGCACCGGCGTTAGTAATATTTATTGCTAGAACGACCACAAATGTAAAACAAGTATATTTTAATCAAGTTTTTATGATTCGAGAAGTTCCAATACTTAGTAAAATACCGATTATTGGTGATTTGCTATTTAAAAATGCTTTTATCACTACATACCTTGGTTTTGCAATTCTAATTGCGGCAATTATTATTTTAGATCGAACAAGAGTTGGTTTAAGATTGAGTGCTTGTGGCGAACATCCACAAGCAGCTGAATCTGTTGGCGTAAATGTATATAAAATGCGGTGGACAGGAGTTTTTCTTTCGGGAGCGTTAGCAGGTTTAGGAGGGTTAATATTCGTTGTTCCGACTTCAGTAAGCTTTAGTGGAGAGGTTTCAGGGTATGGGTTTTTAGCATTAGCAGTCATGATTTTTGGACAATGGAGGCCAAAACGGATCTTTTTTGCCTCGTTATTCTTTGGTTTTTTTAAAGCTCTGTCAGTCACATATATCAAACTAGACTTTATCATGAATCTGCGAATTCCTAATTCTGCATATTTATTTCGGATGGTACCATTTGTTGCCACAATGATTGCATTAGCATTTACGTCAAGAAAATCACGGGCTCCGAAAGCAGAAGGAATTCCATACGATTCTGGAGCTAGATAAAAAACCCTGAGATGAAATTCTCGGGGTTTTTAGTATGAATTGGAAATATAAGGCAATTATAATAATGAATCAATCTTGGACTTGCTAGAATAGTTTAGTTAAATTATGAATATTAATATTATATAGATTAAATGGTTAAGAAAATGGAGAAAAAGGATTAATGAAAAAAGATAGGATAGTTCTAATATGATTGCAATATATAATACCATGATTCTTCTTTTTGTTGTCCTAGGAGGGGCATTAGGATATAAAAAGGGGTTTCACAAAAACATATCACAGCTGATTTTCTCATGTATGCTCTTTATTATTGGATGTTTTTTATCACCAATAATGGGAAAATTAATTATGAAAATTGATTTATCTCTTTTCAACATTACTTTTAATAATATTAAATTCACAAATTTAAATGATTTTTTAATAAAGATCATTATTAATAAAGTGCCTTTGTTGAATTACACTATAAATCCACAAACAATTAGTTATCAGTTTATTTATAATATTTCTTATGGAATATCAAAAGTCATTTTTATGATTATCTGGATTATTCTAATAATAACTATTTTTAAAATGATCTTTAACTTATACTATAAAAAACGAATTGAAATAAAAGATAAAAGTAAAAAGCAAAAATATGGGGGTATGGTAATAGGCATTATCAAATCTTTTGGTTTAGTTTTTATTTTAAGTGCATTTTTTTCAGGGATTAGTTCCTTAAAACACTCTACTGAGATAATTCAAAAAACATACCAGGAAAACTTATCATATATCAAACCCACCATATCATCCTCAAATCACAAAGAATACCACATTATTGATAAATACCGATTGACTAGTACCGGAACAATTTTTGAGGCAATTAGAATTAAAAAGATACCAATTGATGAGCATATGTTTGATATGATTTTTAGTTTTAAACATCTTGGAAAAAGGATTAATATTAGGCAAGATTTAGAAATATTTGCACAAGTATACTTTGATTTTTCGCATAGCATAGATGGAGAGGTAACAATTGAAAAAGTATTTACGATGAATGAAGAAAGTATTAATTGTATCTTTCGTGAATTAAATAAAAGTAAATCAATTTCATACTATATACCAATTATATTTGAAATAATGATTGAAAACAAACTTTTCTGTGATAAAGAAGATGTCTTTGATAAGGTATTAACGTATAACTATGATTATGATATGTATCATTTTGAACAGTTTTTTAGAAAAGCATATGAGCTTGAGATCATTCCGTTGAAAACTGACATAAATTTTTATTTGAATTTAAATGCAACTCATATAAGAATAATGCTCTACCACCTAGGAAATATTCAATCATTTAATATAATTGGTGATTTATTTATAGGAAATTTAGAAAGAAATCAAAAAGTATTATTATTCTTTGAGGATAATAATATTGAGATGCCGGATTTAGATAATATTAATTGGTGTGATGAAGCAAAGAATTTAGGAATCATCTTCGAACAGTTTAAAAAACTAGGTATTTTTTCAACAGATTTTAGTAAAATCGATTTTTCAAAAATGAATGATGAAAATTTAAATGCATTAGCAATCGCTGTATACAATAGTAATCTTCTAGATAAGAACAGTAAAATAATAATGGATATTATGATTTCATTTCTTCCTGATAATTATCAAGACATGATAAAAGTTAATCAGTTTGAATTTAATGATTTTTTGATGATGCTCTTATTCGGAAAGGTTCTTTTTGAATGTGGATTAATGAAAGAGAATATTAATGCTAGCGATTTGTTGAGGCCGGAAAATGTTGAATTGATTGCAGGTTACATTTCATCATCGCATTTATTAAGCGAAAATATTAAGGCAATATTATATGTTTTTCTTCAAGGATTCAATTTTCCAAAAGATTTCATTCTTGATGTTCCTCCTTCAGTTAATTGGTATGGTTATGAAGGTAAAAAAGAAATAAGTAATTTATTTAATAAAATAAATGAGTTAAATATTCAATTGAGTAATGAACAAGAATTAGTTACTAATCTAGAAACACTGTCTTTTATTATTTATGATTCAAAAATTCTTGTTTATAACATTAATAATATTTTGAAATTTTTAAACAATCGGTATATCTCCGAGAGTTTTCAACTGTTTATTGATGATTTTGATTGGGAATCTGATGAAGGTCGATATGAATTACAGGCATTTGTGAAGGCGGTCGGACTTTTAATAAAATCGAATTTATTTTATAGCCCAATTGTATCTAATCTAAGTGATGATGAAATATTGATATTAGCACATGCTTTATCATCATCAAAAATAATCAAACAAAACTTAAGTAGTATGATAACAATTATCATGTTGAAAATTAGACTCGATTATCAGATAAAAGTTTTTGATGATTATGAAATGTGGACAGAATCAGAAATTTCTTCGTTGTTGAAGGCAATGAAAACGATCGAGAAACTTCCTAAAATCCCGGATGATTTGTTTTTGCTATCACTTGATGAAATTAATGAAATGTTGGACTCTCGTTTAATTACTGAAACCTTGAAGGATGAAATAATTAAGTTATCTTATAAAACAAGCGATTTTAATATCATAATAAATTATGAAGAAGATGATCCTAGATGGTATGATAATGGTGAAGATGACGGAGAAATAAAAAAATTATTCAAAGCTTTAAATATTATCTTTGCAGGATCTAGTTCTTTTCCTGATATTGACCCTAATATTCTATTTTCCCTTACTGATGGAACCGTTGACACAAACGGTGATAATATTATTGATGAAGAAGACAAAGATGAAATTAAAGAAATTTTAAATTCTCAAATTATTTCAGATTCTTTTATAAAATATATTTATGAATTTGGGAAGCAAAAACCGAATGGAGAACCCGGCGACTTGGTTGTAAGGTTAGAACTAAATGATATTAATTGGTATGGAGAAAATGGAGAGTTGCGCCGTTTTATTCAAGCGGTTAAAATAATCCTTGCTGATAGTAAAAATATTACAAATGTTAATATAAATCCTAATATCTTAAAATCGATATCGACAGGTCAAGTTAATGAAGAAAATGATGATTTATCAATCATATTAAGATCTGATATTGCTACCGAAACAATCATAAGAAGAATCAAAGGTCTTGAGCGAATTGAATTATCAAATAATACGAATTTTGTAATTGACATTGAAGATGAAGATTGGAGAGATTCTCCATCAGGAAAACCGGGTGAATTACGTAATTTAATTCGGGCAATTCAAATAATTTTTGGTCCAGATGATGATTTAAATAATCCAGAGATTAATCCTACATTTATTTTGGAGTTATCAGATGGATCTAAAGATACTAATGGTGATGGGGTAGTAGATGGTAATGACAGCAATGATTTAGGAAAAATATTAAAGTCGAAAATTATCTCAGATTCTATCATCAGAGTAATGATTGAAAAAATGAAAAACTCCACATAGTGGAGTTTCTTTTAATAACATGAGATTGTTCCGTCAGTTCTCGATTCTGTTCCTCCGACAAGAACTTTTGTAAATGGATTTCGCCAGATAATTTGGCCTCTGCCGAAACTCCCTGACTCATACTCGACTTGAATTTGATGATTTTTAGCAGCAAGTCCTTTGATAATATGATTTGGCATCGTTTGTTCAACACTGATTAATCGATCCTTTAACCATTGCCATCTTGGAGCATCAAGTGCAGCTTGGGGATTAAGTTTGAAATCAATTGAATTCATAACAACTTGTAAATGTCCTTGAGGTTGCATAAATCCACCCATGACTCCAAAAGGACCGATTGGCTCATTATCCTTAGTGATAAAACCAGGAATAATTGTATGCAGTGTTTTTTTGCCTCCAGCTAGCGAATTAGCATGATTTTCATCCATGGAGAAATTGTGACCACGATTTTGAAGAGCGATTCCAGTCGAAGGAACGACAAGACCACTGCCAAACCCCATGTAATTACTTTGGATATATGATACCATGTTGCCTTCTTGATCTGCTGTTGCAAGATAAACAGTGCCCGATGACTGAGGTTCACCAGCAGCAGGAATTAAAGCTTCATTTGTGATTAATTCTCTTCTTTTAGTTGCATACTTATCAGATAATATATCATCAATTGTGACATTCATTAATTTCGAATCGGTGATATACTTTAATCCGTCACTAAAAGCTAACTTCATCGCTTCAATTTGTTTATGAATAGTATCAACGTTATCTTTCTCATAAAACTCAAAACCTTTTACTATGTTTAAGGCGAGAAGGGCAATTAAACCTTGACCATTCGGTGGAATTTCCCAAATATCATAACCTCGATAATTAATGTTAATTGGATTAACCCACTCCGAATGATAAGACTCCAAGTCACTTTTTCGAAGATATCCATTATATTTTTTTGAAAATGCATCAATTTTGTCGGCTATTTCTCCGCGATAAAAACTTTCACCGTTTGTATCAGCAATAGCCTGCAATGTTTTTGCATGACTAGGTGAACTCCATATGTCCCCAACCTGAGGGCAGTTATGATTGATTGTGAAGGTATCAAACCAATGGGAAAATTCTTCACCATGTAATACTTTTTTATATGTTTTATAAGCTAAATTCCAATAATAAGCCAACGTAGGAGTTAGAGGGTATCCCTCATTAGCGTATCTAATAGCCGGTTTTAATACTTCAGTTAATGGAAGTCTTCCAAATTTTTTAGAAAGTTCACACCACGCACTTGGAGCACCAGGGACAGTAACTGGAATAAAACCAAACCGTGGTATTTCTGTGATGCCTTTATTTTTTAAATTGGAAATTGAAATTGATTTTGGAGCAGGGCCGCTTGCATTAAGTCCATGCAGTTTTCCCTGTGTATAAACTAAGCAAAAAGCATCGCTTCCGATTCCGTTTGATGTTGGTTCAACAACTGTTAGGCATGCCGCAGTTGCAATCGCAGCATCAATTGCATTACCTCCTTTTTGGAGAATTTCTAATCCAGCTTGAGAAGCTAAGGGCTGAGAAGTAGCAACCATTCCGGCTTTAGCATAAACCGGGTTGCGTTTTGACTGGTAAGGGTTGTAGTAAGGATTATTTTGAAACATATTAGACCTTCTTAAAGTTTATTTTTTTGTATATTATATTATACATTGTTTTATTTATTCATGCAAACAAAATTAATCGATATAAAATGTTTAAAATTAAAACTATCTATGATAAAATAATATTGAGATTACATACTAGTTTTCAAATTGACCATTATGAAGGGAGAGCATATAGCTGTTTTCAATTTTTTTTATAATATTATAATTTCCATAAGAATAATCTCAAAATAATTTAATATAATGAAAATAATTAATCTTATAAGAAATTAGGTGAAAGAATAATGTGGTTTAAAAGAAAAGCATATGGTAATAAGAATGTGAAAGTTATCGGAGTTTATCGCATTGTTGAGGATAGAGACGTTCACTTAATTGAAATAGAAGTGCAAGAAACACCTTCAAAAGTTAATATGGATTCATTTACACAATCAATTCAGGGTAAACCTAAAGATTTTTGGCAAGTTGCCTACGATGAACATTATCTAAATAGTGATGGAACGAAGGTTATTGGAAAGATGGGCTCTATACCAACTGATAATGAAAGTAGTACAAGAGTTGCATTTTTCATGTTTTATATAAAATTCAACAAACCAATTCTTTCTGCTTATGGTGAATTTCGTCTAATGAGACCCAAAAATATGCCAGAAAGGTTGAAAAACATAATAAAATATGAATTTTATCATTAAGGATCTTTTAAAAAAACCCTTCGTTTAAACGAAAGGATTAATAAAGGGTTCTTTTACAAGATAGTTTTGGAAGAATAAGAATAGCTAACAAAAAGAACAAAACAAGATAAAGAAATGTATCAGCATGATGATCTTCTTTATTCGGTTTTTCATTAACACAATTTATTGGAGACATAACGCATTTCATTGTAGGAATGGCACAATTGATTGGGCCTGAATTAATAAATTCACTCTGTGAATCAAATTGATTCTTTTTAAGCAAAATATCATTTAATTCATAAATACCCTTTTCAATTTTTTTAAGTTGCTCTTTTGTAAATAAGCATTTTAAATCATTAACAATTTTTACAAGATCATCTTTATTTTCGATTAATCGTTTAATCGCTTCAGAGTTAATGTTTGATGACTGATTTAAGATGGCAAGAATATCATCTAAATTAACATTAATATTAGAATTATTTTCAGGGGGTGTATTTGGCATTCCCATTTTTCTCCTCCTTCATTTATTAGTATATGTAAAACCCTTATTTTTGCCCATATTATTTATAAATTTTAAATTTTTAAAGAAAAATAATAATGAAGTAAATAAAAAAGTTGTTATAAAAATAACAACCATAGAAATTTTATTCAAATAATGATAAATCAATATCGAGGTTTTCAAAGAAATTTGGATGACCCTTTGTAAGAGTCAATGTAGCTTTATTGTCAATTACAATCTTTATTGTTTTATTCTTGTATGTGATTTTTGTATTATATGTTCCACTATCATCTGTATGTTTAAAACTTAATGAAATCTGATATTCATTAATCTCATGGGTTAATTGCTCTAAGTCAAAATTTTCCTTTTTAAACATAGATAGAAGATCGTTAAGTTTGAATTCAATACCAATTTCACCAATAATTTGTGTTTGCCGGTAAGTGTTATTTTCATCACTTATTTCGCATTCATAAATATTATCTTCTAACAAGTAATAATATTTGGTTATGTGTTTTACTTTATCGACATATTTATAAGTCTCAATATAAGCTATTTCATTTGTGATATCAATGTGACCTTCAAGAGGAAGGGTAATAAAAGATACATTCACTTTTGCTTTTACAATATTCCAAGATTTAGAGGTATCAATTAAAAAGTCTAAAACCTCTTCTTTTGTATGGATGTTAGTTAAGAGCGGATCAGGTTTTTGAAATAAATTAAAGTCGTTACAGCCTGCAAATGTAAAGGATATAATTAACAGGAATGAAAACAAATGGATTTTTTTTAAGATATTTTTCATGTTTTTCTTCTCCTTTTTCCCATCTATCTTTAATTATACACTTAAAATCAAGATAACTGCAAGGAATGGAAATATATGCCATAAATAAATATACTAAAAATAATTTTTTTGAAAGGAATAAAAAAATATGAATATTACATTAAGAAGGTATAAAATGTTATGTGATTTTGAAAGAGTTGGGGAATTTTTAAGAGAAAATTATAAGTATAACGAGGGAAGGTTTTTACAGCCAGTATGGGAATACGCTCATGTCCATCCGTGTTTTGATTCTAAAAAAACGCATCGTTTCGGCGTTTGGGAAGAAGATGGAGAGATTGTCGGAGTAGCAGCATATGAATCTGAACCAGGAGAAGCTTTTCTTATTACAAAGATTGGTTATGAGTATCTAAAGAATCAAATGCTAGATTATGCAGAAAAAGAATTATATAAAATAGAAAATAGTAAAAATAAATTATATATTCATACTTATGATCATGAAACAAAGTTAAAAAAAATATTAGAAAAAAAAGGATATGTAAAGGTTAGCCAATATCCGTTAACTGTTTATAACTATCAAAATGGGTTTAAAGAATTAGTGCTTCCTGATGGCTTTAAAATTATTTCTTTGGATGAAGAAAATGAGATAAAAAAGATTAATGAAGTATTATGGAAGGGATTTGATCATGGTGATGAAGTTGAAGAAGACGATGATTGTCGGCTTTTAATGCAAAGTTCACCTCATTTTAAACGTGATCTAACAATAGTTATTAAAGCACCTAATGAAGATTATGCATGTTTTGCCGGAATGTGGGTTGATGGAGTAAATCCATATGCATATTTGGAACCGCTAGCGACTGATCCGAAATACCGTAAAATGAATTTAGCTACCATTGCTTTAATGGAATCTATGAAAAGAACTATTAAGTATGGAGCAAAATATTGTTATGGAGGTTCAAATGGTTTCTATTTTAAAATTGGATTTGAACAAATAGCAATGAATGAGATTTATTTAAAAGAATGGTAAAAGCATGAAAACATTTTTAAAATTATAATTAATGTTGGTTTGTTTATAATATGTTATAATATCTAATATTAGCAGATACAAAAAAATGAGGCATTATGAAAATTATTAAGCAATTATTTTTTATTATTTTATTTTTCATCATCGGTGAACTGATTTCACACCTTATTCAATTTTTATTTCCATCTATCTTTATCCCAGGAACGATATTTGGAATGATTATTTTACTATTGGTTTTATTAACGAATAAGGCAAAAATCTCAATTGTTGATGAGGTTGGAACATTCTTAACAAGTAATATGGGATTTTTCTTTATTCCCGCAACGGTATCAATAATGGAATATTTTGATATCTTAAAACCAATTATAGTGCAAATTGTTTTGATTTGTATCATGAGTTCAATCATTAGTTTTTTTGTAATTGCATATTCAGTTAAATTAACAATTTATTTTCAAAATCGCATTTTTAACCAAAGGGGGAAAACTGAATGAATGATCTATTTAATTCTCAGATTTTTCTAATATTTCTAACCCTTTCTTTCTATTTGTTTGGAATTTTTGTCTATAAGAAAACTAGATTTCCCCTTTTTAACCCTCTTTTAATGGCCTCCATATTATTGATGGTCTATATATGGATAATGAAGATGCCAAATTCAACTGTCAAAAGTTATCTTAGCGGAATTCACCTGTTTTTAGGGCCAATGATTGTAGCCTTAGCAGTTCCAATTTTTAAACAAATAAGATTGATTAAGAAAAATATTTTACCGATTTTAGTTGGAACAATTATGGGTTCAATAACTTCAATTGTGACTGTAATAATATTTGGCCGATTATTTGGGTTGAATCAAGAAGTGATAAATTCAATTATTCCAAAATCATCGACTGCAGCTATTGCAATTGAAGTTTCAGAAAAAATCGGTGGAAATAGAGCAATCACTGTTGCGGTAACTTCGATTACTGCAGTAACAGGAGCTATATTTTTACCGATGATAATTAAAGTTTTTAGAATTAAAGATCCGCTAATTATGGGTTTGGGATTAGGAACAACATCTCATGCCTTAGGAACTTCGAAAGCTTTAGAGATTGATCCTGTTGCTGGTGCGATATCGGGTATTGCCTTAGTATTTGCTGGAGTAATAACGGTCTTAATTTCATTGTTTTTATAACTGTAAGAATGAAGGAACAGTTTCTATGAAGAAGAATCTTGTTCTTTATAATATTTTTCTTTGCATAACTTTAAATAAAATTGTATAATTGTTTTATGGGAAGGTCGTTTGTTATGAAAGCACACAATGAATATATTTTAGAGATAAGAACACAAATTATTGACTTTTTGAAAGTTGATATGACGTTAAAATCGGGTTATTCAATTCATGATTCAAAAGATATGGAGAAATATCTGCAACAGTCAATATCATTTAAAGGAAGCGAAGAAGATATTATTAAAGCATATCTTTTAATTCCAAAAGGCGATGGACCTCATCCAGCCGTCTTAATTCATCATCAGCATAACGGAGAAAGACATTTGGGAAAAAGTGAGGTTCTCGGTTTAGTTGGTGACCCTCTCCAGGCCTTTGGACCAGCTCTTGCAAGAAAAGGTTTTATTGTTTTAACTTATGATTCTATTTGCTTTGAATCGCGAAGAAAAAACACCTTTTTATATGATACAGTTGAGGAAGAAAGTGATTGGATTCAACATTACAATGAAATGAGCTATCGAATCTTAAAAGGTGATACATTAATGAGAAAGATTTTAGAAGATGCTTCAATAGCGTTATCAATATTAGAAAATCATCCAATGACCGATAAAAATAGAATGGGTTTATTAGGACATTCATATGGAGGAAATACAGTGTTATTCCAAGGTGCAATTGACAAACGTGTACAGTTTGCATGCGTTAGTGGCGCATTATGTAGTTATAAGAACAAGTTCATTCGTCATACAGGCATGGAAATGGCTTTAGTGATTCCTGGGTTTGTCCAAAGGTTTGATTTTGATGATATCTTGATGGGTTTTGAAAATCGAAAACTATTGGTAGTATCCGCAGATAATGATAAATATTCTGAAGATGCTGGTGAAATAGTTGAGTTAGTAATTAATAAATTAAAAAAGTTGAATATTGTGAGTCAAATTGAACATCAACACTATTTAGATGGTCATGCTCTTACAAAGGAAAGATTTGATCTTATAATTGATTGGCTTCAACAAATATTTAAATCTTGTTGAGAAATGTTCCTAAAGATATGTTGTCTTTAAACCTCTAATTAGTATAACACTTTTTTACTCCGAAGATTTAATTAAATCATTTTGACTTTTTGTGTATTTAGTGTATAATATTTAGTGTAAGGAGTTATAGCTCAGCGGGAGAGCACTTGCTTGACGTGCAAGGGGTCGGGGGTTCG
>OBJA01000102.1_pt1 | contig 86575 bp, 60 predicted proteins | sample 1519751 | NCBI WGS metagenome assembly OBJA01 (sample SAMEA3881238, study PRJEB22517) | soil metagenome | biome: lake sediment; feature: soda lake sediment; material: sediment, water from around vicinity | place: India | collected 2013-12-23 | depth 3 m | reverse complement strand
CGAAATTATTGATAATGAAAGATTAATAGCTGTTGCTTAGGTCGAACTCACGTTAGTATATTACTTACCCTCAACCAATATCCGAGCAAGCTCTACATCTAAAAAGGTGTTCGTGTTTGTTTCTGCATCCCATCCGCGAATACCGAATAATCCTTTATAATCCCATGCTGTATAGGAAATATTGTGTTTATGGAATACCGATACAATATCTCGGTAGTATTGTAAGCGTGCTTCTCGCTCTACATAGGGCAACGCACCGAATTCTCCGCAATATAAAGGCAATCCGAGTTCTTGAGCTTTCACTAAAGCGGGCTCAAAAATTTTCTCAAACGTTTCAGGTCCATACATTGTTCTTGCATCGTTTAAAATATAATTTGATACTTTACCGGTATACTGTTTTTCTGTTTCTTCGGAAATAATATACCCAGGATACGTAACTTCTCCTGCAAAATGTGCAAAATCAGTCCAATTTGCTTTATAATGCGTAAATATAATTGGGTCATAATTATGCATACTTAATACAATATTTGTATCACCTTGGGGAACTTTTAAATCTGGAAAGGTTTGTGCTACTTGCCAGTTATTTGAACCAACAAAAATAATTCGCTCAGGTTCTTGTTCGCGTACCGCAGCTATACCCCTGGCAACCAGATTATTCCAATCTTCCGGATTTTCAGCAACTGCTTCATTTAATAACTCATATGCCACCATATGATTTGGAAAGTGTTGCAAACTATCAGAGAGTTGTCGCCATAAATTATAAAAATGTTCTTGTTCGGCAGGGTCACTAAAAAGGGTGTTTTCCATTCCCTCATTATTAATGGCATTAAAATAAAAACTGCGAATGATATGCAAATCAACTATTACGCGTAAGTTATATTCTAAGCACCACTCAATCGCTTGTTTCAAATAGTGAAACGATTCTGCTATTGGCGTTCCGTCTTCATGCCACATTTCTTTTTCATCTATGGGAAGTCGAATATGGTCGAAGCCCAAACTATCTATAATGCGTACATCATCTTTGGTGAAAAACACATCGCGTTGCGAAAATCCATAGACTTGGGAAAGCCAGTGACTAATGTTTACTCCCGCTTTAATATCAAACGTTTGTTGTGCCTCTTCTGTTTTTTGAGGACTCGTACATGATACAAGTACAAAACATGCTGCTGAGAATAATAATGTTAGTAGTTTCATAATATATGGGTTTATAGGTTTATAGGTTTAGGGGTTTAGGGGTTAAGGGGTTTAGTAATTCTGATATTTTCTTTTGTACCGCATCAACATTAAATTGTGCAATTATCTGTGCACATTTTTCTTGAATGTGTTGATTGCATAAATTGCCAATACTTCCTTTATGTGTGTGTGTCACGCTTTTTTCGGGAGCAAAATCGCCGTTTTGAATATCCATGCCAACTTGTTTATAGGCATCGCGGAACGGAACTCCTTCGAGAACCAAACGATTTACTTCGTCTACACTAAAGAGATAATCATACTTTGCATCATCTAAAATATGCTCCGAAATCTGAATATGCTGTAAGAGCAAGACCGCCATATCCATACAAGAAATTATTTCGCTGAATGCCGGCAAAAAGTGCTCTTTAATTATTTGCAAATCACGATTATACCCAAATGGCAAATTGGTGGTAATAAATGCTATTTCTGTTGGAAGGGCTTGTAAGCGATTACATTTAGCTCGAATAAGCTCAAACACATCGGGGTTTTTCTTATGCGGCATAATGCTAGAACCGGTTGTGTACTCGTCGGGAAAGCTTACAAAGGCAAAATTCTGACTCATAAACAGACAAATTTCCATTGCCATTTTAGAAAGAGTACCGGCAATAGATGCAAGCGCATAACTCACGGTTTTTTCAACCTTACCTCGTCCCATTTGGGCATACATAACATTATAATTAAGGTCGTCAAAGCCCAAAAGCTCGGTTGTCATTGACCTGTCGAGCGGAAACGACGAACCATATCCGGCGGCAGAGCCAAGCGGATTTTGATTCGTTATTTTATATGCTGCCAACAAAAGTTGCAAATCATCTGTTAAGCTTTCTGCATAACAACCAAACCATAAGCCGAATGACGACGGCATGGCAACTTGCAAATGAGTATAGCCGGGCATAAGTACATTTTTATGTTCCTCACTTAACATCTGCAATTGGGTAAAAAGCTCTTCAACACCATCTACCGTTTGCATAATTGCTTCACGAATAAACAGTTTTATATCTAGTAATACTTGGTCGTTACGAGAACGTCCGCTATGGATTTTCTTGCCCACATCACCAAGTTTACGCGTAAGTAGTAATTCTATTTGAGAATGCACATCTTCCACATCATCTTCTATTACAAAGGAATCTGATATAATTGACTGATAAATAACACGCAATTCTGCATGCACTGCTTCCATTTCGTTCTCGGTTAACAAACCAATAGATGCTAACATTTGTGTGTGTGCAATATTTCCGAGCACATCGGCTTTTGCCAACAACAAGTCAAACTCACGGTCTTTTCCTACGGTAAATGCCGTAACCTTTTCGTGTGCTTGTGTGTTTTTTTGCCAAAGAGTTGCCATACAGTATTTATTTAGATATGTTAAGAGAATCGAGTAATGCAATATAGGTATCTATTCCCGCATATAATTCCGATTCTAAAATATATTCTTGTGCCGTATGCGAACGATGCGTGTCGCCCGGACCAATTTTTACGCTTGGAATGTCTATGAGAAAAACCTGATCTGATAAGGTTGGAGAGCCATAGCTTGATAAGCCCAATGATATACCTCGTTGCACCAAAGGATGCTCAGAAGGAATGCGTGAAGAGTTCAATCGGAACGAGCGTGCATGCACTTGAGATTGAATAGACTGCTGCACAATAGCAAACACCTCTTGATTGGTATAACATTCATTTGTGCGCACATCTACCATAAACGTGCACACATCGGGCACCACATTATGCTGTTTCCCTGCCTGAATTCCCGTAACGGTCATTTTTACCGGACCAAGAATACGTGAGGTTTTAGGAAACTGATAGGTTTGAAACCAAGCAATATCTTGCATTGCCTTATAAATAGCATTTTCTCCGGTATTATGAGCTGCATGTCCCGCCACTCCATGAGCAGTGCAATCAAGAACCAACAGCCCTTTTTCGGCAATTGCCATATTCATATTTGTAGGTTCTCCCACAATTGCCACTGCAATATCGCCTAATTGAGGCACCAACATTTCAAGTCCCTGTTTTCCTGAAATTTCCTCCTCAGCCGAAGCAACAAACAAGAGATTATATGGAAGATTGGTATGCGAATAAAAATGAATAAAACACGAGAGTAAGGCAACCAAAGAAGCACCGGCATCATTACTGCCAAGTCCGGTTATTGTGCCATGTTCGCAGATTGGCTCAAAAGGATTGCTTGTCCACCCCTCTACCGGTTTTACGGTATCATGGTGAGAATTAAGAAGAATGGTAGGTTTATCATTATTCCAATTCTGAGAACGAGCTATTACATTATGAATTACCCGCTCAGAAGGAATCTCAAACTGAGCTAATGCATCTTGAATAATGCGTGCAGTATCGCCCTCACTACCACTTATTGACGGCGTTTTAATAAGCGACAATAACACATCTTTCGCAAAATCATGTAATTGCTTGTTCATTTATATTGTTTTATACAAAGATACTTTTTTTATGCCTTTATTAAACCCCGACATAAAGTTTTTTTATGAACGCATTACAGGTATCACAGAAACCAGCACAGGCAGTGGTGAATATCATTGAAAATCTACATCAAACCACAACGAAAGACCTTACAAGTATCATAGGTAGTGTGTTGAATATCATTGAAAATCTACATCAAACCACAACACCTTGAAATCATTTTCTTGCAATATACCAGTTGAATATCATTGAAAATCTACATCAAACCACAACAATGTGCTGCCGTTTCCATTTTTATTTTTTGTTGAATATCATTGAAAATCTACATCAAACCACAACAGTTCAGCACCATCTTTCCACCACCAAACTGTTGAATATCATTGAAAATCTACATCAAACCACAACATAATTAATTGGAGAATTGCGTATGTTTTTGTTGAATATCATTGAAAATCTACATCAAACCACAACAAAACTCATACAATGGTGTAGAAAAAGAAAGTTGAATATCATTGAAAATCTACATCAAACCACAACGCGGAAATGACCGCTAACGGCTGGGGGTTGGTTGAATATCATTGAAAATCTACATCAAACCACAACATAGGTGCGTAAAACTCTTATTTTACAAGGCATTTCGATTATTTTTATCACAAAAAAATAACTCTTTTTGCCTATGAAGTGGTTGATGAATACAAAAATAGATATTCTAATCAATATGTCAATGAACGTACAAATATATTTTAAAACATGGTTAATTGTTTTGGGCTTTCTGCTCGTATTTCTGCTTTTGCTCCCCAATAATTTACAATATCGCCATATTGTTTGTCTGTTATACTCAATAAACTTACCTGCCCATGTTCGGGTATTATTTTTTTTATTCTATTTTGATGCACTACTAAGGCCTCTTTGCTTGCACAATGACGAATATACACGGAATATTGCATCATGGTAAAACCTTGTTTCATAAGTGTTTTTCGAAAACCAGAGGCAACTTTTCGCTCCTTTTTCGTATTGGTTGGTAAATCAAAAAACACAAATAACCACATAATATGATAGGCATTTAGTCTGGTTTGTAACATTGTTTATTCTATTTGCGGATATACAATTTTTTTAGTTTCTCCTGAAAAACATCGTGATAATGACGCCGTTGTTTGCGACAAGGCAAGCATAAGCGGACGTTTTGTTTTTGCCATTACTACATCGCAGGTTAACACCTGCAACAAAGCTGCTTTATGTTCTTTGGTGAGCAGCGTGCAGTCAGGGTCACTCTCCCATATTTGATATACGCATAAATCAATATAGGGTCTATATGGTTCCATAATATCATCGGCTAAACAAAATGCATTATATCTATTATGATGATGAATCCCTAATGTTGACAACAACCCCGAACCTGTTAACGCACGAGCAACTGCGGCTCGTAATAAAATATATCCATAATTCAACAAATTATTCGGGGCATCGCCATATCTATCTCGCACAAACCCGTTTCCGAATAATGTTTGCCAATATTCGCGTGCCGCGGCTCCCTCTCTATTATCAACATCGCCACTTTTAACCTCTGAGGCATATTGCTTTACAATAGCCGGATTTTTTCCGAAATACGATAACACCGCTGCCTGATTTTTAATTTTTGCCTCAACCGTTTGCTTCCACAAATTCTTTTTTAAAGGTTCTGTTGCCTGAATTTGAAGCCGAAATAATTCCCCCTGCAAATGATGTCCATCTAAATTTAACAGCATTGATGTTGGCATATGTTTTTCGTTACAAAACACCACCGCAACATTATGTTGATTTAAGGTGTTTAAACACGGAATTGAAATCTGAATTTGATTATGTTCTATAACAACAAACGCAATATCTTCTATGGGTATGGTTTGTAATTTTGATTGTACAGACGTTGATGATTGTACAGACGTTGCTGGGGGTAGATGTACAGACGTTGCATGCAACGTCTCTACCACGCCGAACAAATCGTGTAACTGCTGATTTATATGAACGAATCACGCTTGGCAATTCACCTTTTTTAGGGGCAATATTTGCCATTTTTTCGTTTTTAAAAATATTAATCCCCTGCTGTACAGACGTTGCCGGGTGTACAGACGTTGCATGCAACGTCTCTACGGGATTCACATACCTATTATTAATAGTGATGATGCCATGCATATGGTTTGGCATTATTACAAATTCGCCCAATTCTACAAACAAAAAATGTTGGGGAATTTCTGCCCAGCAATCATGGGCAATATGCCCAATCTCTGACAATTGCATTATTCCTTGTTCTACTAGCCCAAAATATGGAACACGCCCTGCGGTGCATATAGTAATAAAATATGCTCCGTTCTCGGCATAATCCCACCCCGGTTTACGGGCAGAGGGTATTCTATATGTGTAGCGAAATTTTTTCTGCATTATTCTATTGGTTCTATTTTGCCTAATGGGGTAATAACAGCTTTTATTGGATTATTCTTTTCCCAAGCTTTAATACTAGCAATCCTAACCTCTTCCTGTTTATTATTTATAGAAGATGCTAAATGAAATCGAAAAGAATAATCTCCACTAGATATTTTCTGAACTCTATACAAATACCTGCTCAAAAATGCATGATTATGTCTATTATCAGAAAACTCTTCATCTGAAAGACCAAGAATAAACATATCATTTTCTTGCAATGTTGTAACTATTTCTTTTGGTGTAGATTTCCCATATTCAGATACCGGTAATTGATATACTTTTTCATTATTTCTTAAACGCTCTACAACCTCCCAAAACTGTACTACTTGCTCGTGTAAATTACCTTCTTCATCTTTAAATATAATAACATGATGATTATTCCGCGGATTTACATATTGATTTAATTCTGATTTTAATTGTACTGCATTACCAATAACTTCTTTTAATCTAATTTTTTTAATAGGCACAGGTTCTCCGTTTTTGTTAGGTAAAAATAACCGCCATTCTCCATCTTTATAAAATGCATCTTTCGGTATTGTATATGACTTAGAAATATCAACACCACACGTATCTCTTAAATGATTTTCAATTAATTTTACAATAGATGAATCTACAATTTTCGCAATATCTTTTTCATTAGACAGACCTGTTATTTTTTTGCGAATATGAAACCGCTGTTGTGATTGTGGAGCTTTTCGTTTTCCATATACTGTTTCTTTATGTAATGCTCCTCTCACACTCACTCCCTTTTTGTTTTTAGTTAGAATTTTCGTGTTTTGCTTATACGAAACAAGCATGCCTTCTGCGATATGTTTCACATCTGAAACAAAAGAATTCCATGGTAAAGGAAACTTTTCTGTAGTGTTCATAATACCACGCTCTTTATCTTTCATTTTAGCATGCTCAGTACTTAATCTTTGTAAAAAATTTTGTTGTGTTAACGCAATTACAATAGCATCAATAGCATGATGTCTGTGGTCTTCTCTATTCTTTTTGGGATCAAACTGAATTTCTCCGGTGTATTTATCAAGCCACACATCACCCTCTATAACTCTCTCTCCTTTATTACATGTAGGCAAAGCATTTTCAATTTTCGAAAAATCATCTACACTTTTCACTGTAAAAACTGCATAATATTTCCCGGGTTGTTTATCTGTTTCAAACACAGCATCTTTATCTACATCAACTATAGCTTTCGCTGTATCATCAACAACGGCTGTTAAAAGGAGTTGATTTTCATGTATTTGTGGTTCATCATTATTAGCTCGTGTATACACTATTGAATTAGGGTCAATATCAAGTATTATCCAACATTTCCCATCGGGAAAATCTGTTTTACACGAGTAAATATAACAAGTAAAAACACCATTAATAACATTCCCAAATAATACGATTTGATTTGTTTTTGGAGCAGGTTGCTTGTCTTTTTGAGGCAACTCAAAAGATTTATTCGTAACTGCAAATGTTCCCCAATAATATCCGTCCTTTTCTACTGTTTTAAAACTACTTTTAAGTGTATCATTTTTAAAACTTCCTTTTTCCACTAATCCCTTTAAAATTATTGCATTTTCATCTACTATAGGTTTTGAAATATATTTAGGTATAAAAGATACCGTATTTTCAACAACTACATGAGCCCAGTATTTACCATCTTCTAAATGAGCAACTTCATTACTAAACGAGTATTTTTGAGACTCAATTTTTCCTTTATTTATATATACCGGCAAAAGTATTTCTTGAGGTTTTGTTTTTGGTTTTTCATTTAGTTTTCTCTGTATAGAAAGAATTTCATTTGTTTCATTATTTACAATAACATAATATGGTACTCGTCTTTCTTCATCAACATCAAAATGTGCTTTAGACAAATTCTTAATAGGAGACAACACATTATTTACTCCCCATAAATGTCGTAACTCAGAAGTAACTTGTCCCGGAAATGCTCTCACATCTTCACAAACAGCAGAGAGTAATTCTACAGCTTTCTTAGCTATATATCTGCTATCATTAAGTTGCCGTTCAATAAAATCATTTGATTCAAAATCTTTTTCAGACACAAAACGCTTTGCTTTGGCATACGGTAAAATTTTAAACGCTCTATCTTTTACCTCATCCCAAGAAGATGCCCCCCAAAGTTTAGAGTCAGAATTTTCTTGATAAAATTGATATGGTGTTTTTTCACTTTTTAATTTGTTAAAATGAGTTTCGCATAATGTTTTATTTGCAAAACCGTCATCTAAGGAAACACTATACGGTATAATATGTTCAATTTGAATTGCATTATTACTCCCTAAAAGAGAAGAAACAGAAATTGTTTTTCCGGTATAGGGGCACTGAACAGTACCCGCACGTTCTTCTATTTCTTTATACAGTAAATACTTTTGAATATTTTCTCGCGACGGACGCAAACCATATTCAGCTAAACGTTCACGAGCTTCATTATTTTTTGCATTATTTCTATTATTCCTAAATGTTGCATCAAGCCGCTGACTTTTATTTTGCCTTAAGTCTCGCCCCATTTCAATATGAATTTTATCAAACCTAAAGGTTACGCCATTTTGTTCAGAATACTTTTTAATTAAAGTATTTACGAGACGTCTTGTTTCATGAAGAGCTTGCTGTACAATAGGATTCCGAAGATTTTCTAATAAAGGTACTTTTTCTTGAATTTCTTTAGCTTCTATTTCATGCGAATGGTGATATAAACGAGAAAAAAACGGATCATTTTCAACAAAACCATACTGATTTTCTATTACATATTTTTTTATTTTATTAATTGCTTCACCTTCTTTATTTTTTTCTTTGAGAATAGCAATAATATCACGTTCCAAGTTTTGCTCAAAATTTTCAATTGTTAAAAATCTATCCCAACGAGAAGCAAACGCATTTTTCACACCTCCTAAAATCACAGCTCTATCATACATATACCCTTTTTCTAAATAGGGTAAAATATTTCGTATTGCTTTTAATGAAACATTACTATAATCATCTTTAAGTACTATCTTTTTCACATCTTCAATACTGCCGGAAAAATCATAGTTTTTTTTCAACTTTTCAAGGAGCATATCGCTATCATCGTAAAAGTGGAAGCAGTGCCAAATTTCATTATAATGTTTTTCCCATATTTCTTTAGAAAATAATGGTTTTACTTTTTTATGAGTATAGTTTCCCGGAACCTTATGCTTATCATCATAATTAAACTTTTCGTATGTTAATTTTAACTTTTGCGGTATTTTAGAAAAATCAAAGTTATTTTCATTTGCATTTATTAAATCTAACACCAATTCTTTTTGCTCTTGGGTTAAGCGATTATTCTTGCCATACGATATATTATTTATAAATTGATATGCACGAAACAATTCAAAATCAGGATGAGAAATCGGACATGGTTTTTTTCCATTTGTTTGAACTTCCCCTTTTGGATTCATTAAAAACTGACCATTTTTTTTAATAACCGGCATATTATTCTCAAATCTGCAATCAGATAAATATTGTTTTTGAGAACGTAATGGTCTTTGCCAAAAAAGAGAACTTTCACTTGACTTAAATTTTAATGTTTTCTCGCCATTTTCATTATCTTCAAACCAGATATTCCCAACTAATAAATCTTTTAATGGAATTTTTTCATAAGATACTAAAGTGTCTTTTTTTATATGAACATTTTGCTCTCCGTACTTTTGTTTAAGTTTTTCTAATTTCTTTTGGTTCTTACTTGAAGAAATATTCCCTCTCAATTTTCGAGATTTTGAGTAATTAACCAAAACTTCATTAAAGTTTCTATACTTATTTTGACATTGCCATATTTTCTCAAACTCCCACACATACATATCTCTTACAGTATAGCGACCTCTAACACGGATTTCTACACCATTTTCATCTTTTATTGTAGTATACGGTTTGTTTTCTTGTGGAAGAATAGAATATAAATATGCTCCAAGAGTAGAATCTTTTATTTTTTCTTGAGTAGCATATATTGGCAAAATATTCTCATCAGGTTTTCCTTTAGAAAAAATAGTTCCGTCTTCTTTAACCTTTCTACCACTCAAAAAACCTCTACGTTGAACTAAATGATAGAGAACTCTGCCAAACTCTTCTAATGAAAGTTCTTCTTTAACGCCTTTTGCTCTAAGCTCATAGGGGTTTAATGACAACCATGCTTTAAATTTCTCGGTACTTGGAAACTTTCTTCCTTCAACTTTTTTTACAGAATCCCATTTTTTCCACACATCTAATTCTTCATGCGTAAGCGGACACATATTCTGATCTATAAGAACTTGCAACAGTTTTATTTTTCGTCTTCGTTTTCGGTAAAACTGCCGACGTGTTTGTCTTTTTTCTGTTCTCGTTGCATTTTTAGATATTTCTTTAGATGTTCCTTTTTCAACAACACCTTCAGGAAAAATTCTTACACCGGAATCATCTATTCCATTATATTCTTTCACTTTTCCATTTTCAATTTCTGCATTCACCACAGCCCATCCAATGCTGTTTGTTCCTAAGTCGAGTCCTAAAATTTTTGCCATATCTGTATAATAGTTTGGTTTCTTACTTTTTTTATAGTACATTTGAAGTCTACATCTTATCACAATAAGGCTATATGCCGAAGGTTATAAGACCTATACTCCCGCTTCGGTGGGAGTTTTTTTTTGATATATAGTCAACTGTTTTATATCCATGTGGTTTTTCAAAAATGTACGAGCGTACAAGGTACAAAAAAAATGTTTTCAAACATATTTTTTGTAAACCACAAATGTATATTTCGGAAAATTTTTAGAAAATTCGGCAGCAGCTATTCGTATCTATTCCACCTATATACAAACAAAACCTACCCCCTACGCAAGCAAGGTGTTGATTTTACTAATAACACGCATTAATGCACGGGAATTATGATACGGGCATTTCCACATGCTGATTTTGGGGTCAGCCGGATAAGGTTGATTTGATTGGGAAACACGCCAGAACCATTCTCCGTTGGTGCGGTCAATGAGATGACTTGATGTGTATTTCCAAATATCGAACACGGTTTCTAAATAGGGTTCATGTTTTGTCATGGCATAGGCATTTGCCAATCCTTCCATTGCTTCTACCTGTACCCACCAGTGGCGGTCGGCATCGCGTTTATTGGTAGTTGTATGTAATTCATAATACACGGCATGTGCCTCGGCGTCATATCCTTCGGCAAGAAACACCTCAACCATCTGTAATACACGTGTGCGAATTTTTGTGAGCTGTTCGGGATTATTCACTAACTCAGCGGCATCCCACAACAACCATGAGGTTTCAATATCGTGCCCATAAGAAATTTCATAAGTTTTCGGTTGCCAATCTTCAGAAAAAAAGATAATCACATGTCCGTTTGCATCAATAATTTTTTCATTGAAAATATCTATTAACCCGGCAAGTGCTTTTTTCACATGCGGATTTTTAGATGCCTCAAACAAACAACTATACGCTTCAAGCACATGCAAATTGGTATTCATGCCCTTTGGCAGATTCATATCCTTATCGCTTAGCCGCACATCATCAAGTTTTTTCCATGACTCAGAAAATGCCTCAAAATATCCACCATGCTGCACGTCATAACAATGCGTTTCGAGCAAGTAAAAGATATCCATAGCTTTACTCAATGCTCGGTCTTGCTTTGTTGCCAAATAATACTCGGCATAGGCATACATTACAAATGCTTGTGCATACACCTGTTTCTTACGGATAAGCGGTGTGCCATCATGCGAAACTTCCCAAAAATACCCTCCATGTTTTTTATCATAAAAATGCTTTTCAATAAAGCTTTTTGCCTTATTCGCGGTAACCAAATAACGCTCGTCTTTATAAAACCGAGCAGCAGCAGAGAATGTCCATAAAATACGTGAGTACATGATTATCCCTTTATGTGCGGTAGGATTTGGCGTGCCATCACCGGAAATTTTACCGTAAAACTGCTTGGTTTTCGGATTAATAGCATCCTGTGCCCAAAAACTGAGAATGTTATACAATTCAGTTTGTAAATGTCCGCGATAATAAAGGAGGTCTTTGGTGGTCATAGATTAAGGGTTTAGGGGTTAAACGTGTAAATACATGATTTTTAATCGGGCACAACATTAGTAGAAGATTATAAGATTACAAATTCTCTAAAATTCTTTCTTGTTATTATGTTATTTTCTGTATTATATGCATCAGTAAATGTTTTTGGTAATTTTTTTGTTTTTGTTTCAGCCCATTTAAATTCATATCCATAGATACGTCCTCCAACATCTTCGACATAATCAACTTCCTGCTGCTGTTTTGTTCTCCAAAAATATTTCCTTGCCAAGCGTTCTTTGTATTCATTTTGCTTAACTCGTTCAGAAATGAGAAAATTCTCCCATAATGCACCTTTATCCGTTCTAAGATTAAGAGGATCAAAGTTTCCAATTATCATATTTCTTATTCCATTATCATAGAAATATATTTTCTTATTCTTTTTAATTTCATTCCGTACATTTCTACTAAAACTACCTAATTTAAATATTACATATCCTTTTTCCAATATTTCTATATATCTCTCAACAGTATTACGATCAACCGATAAAATTTGTCCTAATTCAGAATAATTCACTTCACTTCCAACTTGTAGAGCAAGAGCTTGTACTAATTTATCCAAAATTTCGGGTTTTCTTAGTTCAGATTGTGCTAAAATATCTCTATACAAGTAACTGTTTACAAGGTTTTTCAATATACTTATTTCTTCACCCGGATTATTTAAAACATCCGGATACAAGCCATACAATAATCGATTTTCCAATTGCTGCTCACCATGTAAATATCCATGATGACTCTCAAATTCCTCCCAAGATATCGGGTATAATTGATACTCCCATTTTCGTCCTGTTAATGGCTCGTTTATTTTATTAGATAAATCAAACGAAGAAGAACCACTTACAAATAATTGTACGTCTTTACATTGATCCGTTATAATCTTCATTGTTAATCCAATTCCCTCTATTCTTTGTGCTTCATCGATAAAAACACATTCATGCTTTCCAAGTAATTGCTTAATTTCTTGTGTGTTGGGATTATCTAACAATGTTCTTGTTTTTGGATCATCTCCATCAAAAAAAATAAGGTTTTTATTTTCAAGAACTTCCTTAATTAACGTGGTTTTTCCAACTTGTCTTGGTCCAATTAAAACAATAGCTTTACCTGAATTAACCTTTTTAAGTACTTTCTCTTTTATATATCTTTGGTACATTTTTTTATTTCAAAGTTATAACTTTTTTTGAATATAATCACATTTGGTTATGTTTTTTTATGAATACATTCACGTATAATAAACGTACTATCATTAATTTTTGATAAAAATTTATACTGAAACAGCAGCATTTTTTTGAATTAATTCTTTAATTTTTTTAACTGACTCTCCGGTTCTGTAGCTATCGGCAGGTGTATTGAGACAATAATCAACTAATCGGTTTACGGTTGAAACTGCTACATGCATACGAGTATCTGAAGATGCATAATAGATATACACCGTACCGTCTGCATCGGCAATCCAGCCGTTTGCAAATACTACATTGGAAACATCGCCCACACGTTCTTCATGTTCGGGAGCAATTACATATCCGCCCGGAATGGCAATAATATTATCTGGTTTATGCAGGTCGGTCATAAACATATACAATACATACCGCAAGCCCGCAGCAGTATTTCTCACCCCATGAGCAAGATGCAACCAGCCCTTTTCTGTTTTTATTGGAGCCGGCCCCAGACCGTTTTTCAATTCATACACCGTATGATATTGCTTATTATGGATAATATGTTCCTGTTTAACCACCGGGTTTGTCATGTCGGTAATATATCCAAGTCCGATTCCTCCTCCAGAGCCAACTTCAATAAAACCATCTTGCGGACGGGTATAGAGCATATATTTTCCATTCACAAATTCAGGATGCATCACCACATTACGTTGCTGTCCGGTATTTGAAAGTAAATCGGGCAGACGTTCCCATGTTTTCAAATCTTTTGTCCGCACAATACCGGCATTTGCAATTGCAGAACTAGTATCTCCTGCAGGAGCTTTAGGATCTTTTCGTTCGGTGCAGAAAATTCCATAGATATAGCCATCTTCATGCTGTGTAAGACGCATATCATACACATTCACATCAGGCTCGTCAGTTTCAGGGAGAAGAATTGGGCTATCCCAAAACCGAAAATTATCAACACCCGAATCACTTTCTGCAATTGCAAAAAACGATTTTCGATCCCAGCCCTCAACACGAGCACACAAGATATATTTGCCATTGAATCTCATAGCACCGGCATTAAACACAGCATTTACGCCAATTCGTTGCATCATATACGGATTTGTATGCGAATTCACATCAAACTTCCAATCTACCGGAATATGCTGAGCCGTTAACACCGGATTTGTGTATCGTTGGTAAATACCATTATATTCGGCACTCGGCACATTTGGCTGTTTTACAAGTGCTTCGTATTCCTGAACCAATTTTGCAAGAACTTCTTTGGGTGATTTTGTAAACATCTTTTTTAAATTATGAATGATAAATCCGTTAGTGAACGGACACAGTGTTTATTGTTGAATGATTTGAAAACAAAATAATATTTGAAAACAAATATTATTGAAAAGGGCACCCACGAGGGGTGCCCCTACGGATATTTAAAATACAATTGAATTTGATTTAATATGTGCAATTACCTCATCTACCTGGCAGAATGCAATTGCGGTATATGTATCTGCGGCACCGTAATAAATTGCAATTCTTCCGGTTGCGGCATCAAACAGATTTGCACACGGAAATGCAACATTTGGCACAAAACCAACGGTTTCATACTGTTTTTCGGGCGTTAACAAATAATTTTTTAATCGATATAACACCTTTTTCGGATTATCTTTATCAAGAATAACCGCTCCAATACTATACACATAGCCATTACACGTTCCCGACACTCCGTGATAAAACAAGAGCCAGCCTTCAGTAGTTTCAATTGGAACCGGTCCGGCACCAATTTTAGTGCCTTCCCACCAACCCTGACCGCCATTACCCATGAGGAATGAATGATTTCCCCAGTGAACCATATCAGGACTTTCACTAATAAAGATATTACCAAACGGAGTGTGTCCGGTATCACTCGGACGACTTAACAAATAATATTTCCCATTTATTTTTCGCGGAAATAATACCCCATTTCTATTATATGGCATAAGCGGATTTGGAAGACGCGTAAACGTAACAAAGTCTGTTGTTTTGCCAAGTCCAATAGACGGTCCTTTCATATCGTCGCACCAGGTTACGTAAAATGTGCCATCTATTTCGAGCACACGAGGATCATACGCATAGCTTGTAGGAGCAGGATTTCCCTGTTCGTCAACCCACTGAATAGGATTAGGATTCAGGTCAATATTTACCCCATCTTTACTAAAGCCGGAGAATAAGGTAGCACGCCCATTCTTTTGGTCGCCACGAAACACTCCGGCAAATGCTCCTTTAAAAGGAACAATAGCACTATTATACACTCTCCCTGCTGTTGGAATCGGATTCCAATCAACAATAGGATTTTTACTGAACCGCCACATAACATCGTTGCAACGAGCCGGTTTATCTTCCCACGGAATAGTGGGTAATGCGTTTCCAATAATTGTTGACATTTATTTTAGTTATTAGTTATTAGTTATTAGTTATCAGTTATTAGTTATCAGTTATTAGTTATCAGTTATTAGTTATCAGTTATCAGTTATTAGTTATCAGTTATTAGTTATCAGTTGATAACTGATAGTTGATAGTTGATAACTGATAGTTGATAACTGATAGTTGATAACTACTCCCTTCTCGTCATTAGTTCTCCTTCCATCACTTTTACGCGTGAATCATTAAGTGGATAGAATAAAATTATAAGGATTGAAACAATACCAATACCTGCGGGAATTAGCGTAAACAAAGCTAATAAGCCACGCGTAGATTCCTCTGTTTGTAATTGATTTGGTTCAAAGCCCACTTGCGACATCAAGGTAAGGGCAACAAAAGCACCTACTGCCCAGCCAATTTTCTGCGACATAGTAGAAGCAGAGAAAATGAGTCCTGTTGCTCGTCGTCCGTTTTTCCATTCAGAATAATCGGCCACATCGGCATACATTGCCCAAAGTAAAACACTCAACGGACCGCCGGTAAACGAACCGGTAAACTGTAAGAAATAAATAAGTCCAAGATTTTCTGCCGTAAGTAAAAACACCCCTGCAGTAGAAACAATTGCAATAATAAAAAAGGCAATAAAGATTTTAATCTTACCAAATAATTTTGCAAGCCATCCCACCGCAAATACCCCAATAAGAGCCGCAATCTGCCCAATTGTATTATACGCCGATGTTAGGACCGTAAAATCATAGGTTTTTTGTCCAAAAAATGGCAGATCAAGAACTTGATGCCCGATAATGTATTTAAAATAATGTACCGTAACACTTCCCCGTACCGCGACAAATAAAATAAAGGTAATTGTAGATGCTAATAAAATTAACCACGGTCCATTTGTTATCAATTGCAGTAAATCTTTTCGAACATTTGATTTTTGCTCAAGCGGTGGTTGAATACGTTCTTTTGTTCCTTTAAAAGCGATAAAAAAGAATATAATTGCAGTAATACCAATAATCATAAAGAATCGAGACCATCCTTTTGCTTCGTTTACAACCACAAGTTCATACGAAATTGCGTCACCTTCAACATCATAGAAAAAATCTGATAAGGGAAGGGTATGCGTTCCAAACCCTTCGGGAACCTCAAAACCGGTTTGTTCATTGATTACAAATGGAGCATTATTTTTCTGAGCATCTCGCACAACATATTGCATTGTATGAACTGCCCGTCCTCCCTTACCATCTTTAGCGGTTATAGTAATAGCACACACACCTTGATTTATTTCAGAAAGCAACAATTGATCACCATCAACAGAAGCAGACAGCACGTTTTCCTTATCAACTTCAACAGTATAGAGCATATCATCTAAATCATCATCAGCAAAAAAATCAGAGAGAAGAATTTTTTGAGACCCAAATCCACTATCAAGAATTTTCTTGCTCGGAACCTCAAGCACATATGGAGCTGTATTATTCTCTGCCATTACATCAACGGCAAATTTTATTGAGTTTTCACCCCATTTTTGGTCCTTTGCAGTTATTGTTATATATGCAGTTCCTGCTTTTCTTTGTTCATTTTCAACTATAGATAGCATGTGTTCCGACAGGAGTACACTAATTAATTCCGGATTTGAACTTTCTACGGTATAGGCAAAATTCTGATGGTCTGTCCCCATAAATATGCCCTCAATAGAAAAAGTATGATTTAAAAATCCACGTTCTAATCTCAAATCAGCTAAACTCTTTTGAATCCGAGGAATATTATTTTCGGTTGGAGAAACCGTAAAACGAATTTCATGTAAGGTAGCATTCCCCACCTCATCTTTTGCTGATAATAAGAAGGTTGAGGCCCCTCGTTTTTGTTCTGTAATTACAATGGAATTCTCTACAATTTGTGCTTCCATGATTGACGTATCATTTTTACCCAAATACTGCGTCATAGGCAATAAGGTAGCAGATATAATAATACCGGCAGCAAATGCGAAAATAAATTTAACCGACGATACGGTGGTTCGTTCAGCAGAATTTGGAGAAATAACACCAAGAAGTGATGTATATGGAATATTAATTATAGTATACAAGAGCATTATGAGGAAAAATGTAGCATATGCCCAAATCATTTTTCCTTGTAAGCCAAAATCGGGTACCGTAAACGTAAGCACCCCAACAATTGCAAAGGGCACACAGAACCAAAGAAGATACGGACGGAATTTCCCCCAACGAGTTTTTGTTCTATCTGCAATAATTCCCATAAATGGGTCGGTAAAACCGTCAATTAAGCGAGACACTAAAAACATGGTTGCCGCTGCAGCTGCGGGGATTAAAAATACATCTGTATAAAAGAAGGTAAAATATAGCATGAATGTCTGCCAATATAGCACTGAAGCTAAGTCTCCAAAGCCGTATGATATTTTTTCGCGTAAGGATAAAAAGTTTTTCATGTTTTTTTTAGGTTTAAGGGTTTAGGGGTTGTAGAGGCAAATCTTGTGTTCGCCCATTATACATTTTAAATGGTTTTGGGTTTAATACACTGTGTCCGTTCACTAACGGATTCATTATTTTTTTGCGTGAATAAGCTGTGGGTATTTATCGGCAAATGCCCGTGAAGCATGTCCGAAGGTTTCCAGACTTCCAAAATCACCTACGCCGGCATTATTGGATGTCCACACCATTACACCTGCATATCCTAAAAGATAGGGACGTTCAAACATCTCCTCTGTTGTTATTTCAAAACCGTAATACTCAGGTCGCCCCGGAGTTTCACCAATTACTACCGGTCTGTCGTTCAATATATAATCTTCAGGAGATTTTTCGAACGGACTGCTAAAAAGCTCATGCATCCAACTATAATAATGAACTTGCCAAAAATCCATAAAAGCTAGTTTGTCGCCATTAGTCTGTTTTTGAAGATTTTTATCACTCCAAAGATTACCAAATTCATAGGCATCGCTCCCCCATTTTACCCCTACCGAACCGATTGAAACAAGAACCGGACTTCCGGTACGGTGAATAGCCGCCGCACACATACCTGCATATTGTTGTAAATGTTCCCATGCAATATTTCCATACTGTTCATTTTCATGAATCCATTCCGGTTCATTACATAAATCTATAGAAAACACATACGGATTATCTTTATATCGTTCAACAAACGGCACGAGATAATTATCAATAAAAGTTTGAATCTTTTCTTTTGACTGAATCATGGTACGCCATCCCATATGATTAAGTTTTTTATCATCAAAATGGTCGAACGACATCATGGTAGGCATAATATAAATTCCATTTTTTTCGGCATGATACAGCATATGATCTAGATCATTCCAAAATTTTTCTGTGGGAGGATGCACCGTGCCATCTTCGGCAACAAATGGCTGTCCGGCACCATCGCAACTTATCCAAATGCGAGTACTGTTCATGCCATACTGAGCAAGACGAACCATTTCTTCTTCCCAGAAGGTTTTATTATAAAACGCAGAATCATTATCGCCACCGAAGTCGTTCCAATTATCCCAGGGTGTGTTTGCCCCATTCAAATAAATTTCTGAACCATTCAACATTAACTTAGTACCTTCAATATAGATAAAGGATTTGTTTGTGGTTGATTTTTCTTGTTTCTGCACACAAGAACTAAGCACCGTAAGTGAAATCATAACTAAAAGAATGTGTAGTTTTTTCATTTGTATTATTTTTTAGGATTTAATTGCGAAAGATACAAAATACCAAGAAAATGTAGATTAACGCATACTAAAAACATATATACAAAAGTAAAAATGAATATAAGGATTATATAATACTATTTTATCATTTTTTTATATCTTTACGACAAAGTAAACATTCTGAGAGAATCAATAAAAAACAAATAACTGTATCCCAATATGTCTTATTTATTTCTAACAATCATTTATTATATAATAAATAAAATAACCACAAGAGAGGGTAACTACAAGAGTTACCCCTACGATACAAATACACCATAAACCCATAAACCCTTATACCATAAACCCATACCATGAAACAAATATTCCACGAATCAACGCCGCTCACACGCGAAGACTGTTTAATTGTTCAGGTTCGTAATCAAAAAAAGTTTGATTTTCCCGAGCATTTCCACATGGAATACGAACTGAATCTTATTCTTGACGCTCAAGGTGCCTTACGTGTTGTTGGCGACAGTCATCAGGTGATTTCTGATTTAGATTTAGTACTCACCGGACCAAATTTACCTCATATTTGGGAACAGCATCAGTGTACAAATCCTAATGTTACAGAATACACGGTGCAATTTCATCGCGATTTATTCTCAAGCGAATTATTGCAACGCTATGCCTTTTCGGGCATCAGACAATTATTGGCAGATGCAAAACAAGGAGTTTCATTTTCAAAAGAAGCTATTGTTTTGGTTCAAAAAGATATTTCTGCATTACAAAAAAAAGATGGTATAGACGCATTAATATCTCTCATGTCTATTTTGCATATTCTATCAAATAAAGCACATTACACCTTATTATCTTCTATAGAATTTGATGCTCAAAACAGACATGCAAAACAACTGGAAATGGTGTACACCTATATTGAACAAAACTTTCAAGAAAAAATAACTTTAGAAGATGTAGCTTCGCATATAAATATGACAGAAATAACATTTTCTCGATTTTTTAAAAAATATACCGGCAAAACATGTATTGAATTCATCAATGATTTTAGACTTCAATATGCAATGCGATTATTACAACAAACAGATTATACCATTTCAGAAATATCATTCATGTGCGGATTTCACAACCAAGCACATTTTAACCGATTGTTCAAATTAAAACTACAGTGTTCGCCAAGAGAATTTATACGGTCTGCGAGTGAAATACGAGTGGTATAAGAAGCTCAAAAACAGCATTGTTTTTTGTTAAAACCTCAATACGCTCAGTTCAATATAATTTTTGGAAAAAATTGTTTATTGAAATTCTCAGCAGAATAAAAAATAGTATATTTACCGCTCAAAATTTTAAATACTAACTTATTAAATAATTCATTTTTTATGAAATACGGTTTTTTTGATGATGAAAACAGAGAGTATGTGATTACAAACCCGGCTACTCCATACCCATGGATTAACTATTTAGGCAATGAAGATTTTTTCTCTCTTACTTCAAACACCGGCGGAGGATACACATTTTATAAAGATGCTAAATTTCGTCGTTTAACGCGATATAGATATAATAATGTGCCAATTGATGATGGCGGAAAATATTTTTACATTAAAGATGGTGATACAGTTTGGACTCCGGGATGGAAACCGGTAAAAACAGACCTCGACAGTTACGAATGTCGCCATGGGATGAGTTACACTAAGTTTAAATCATCAAAAAATAATGTACAAACAGAAATCCTGCAATTTATTCCACTCGGATTTTGGGGAGAAATAATTAAAGTATCGGTAAAAAATACCGGAACGGCTCCTAAAAAACTACAATTATTTTCTTTCATCGAATGGTGTTTATGGAATGCCGAAGATGATATGACAAACTTCCAACGGAACTTTTCTACCGGCGAAGTTGAAATTCAAGACTCTACAATTTATCATAAAACTGAATTCAAAGAGCGACGAAATCATTATGCTTTTTACTCGGTTAATGCTCCTATTCAAGGATATGATACCGACAGAGAAACCTTCCTTGGGCTATACAACGGCTTTGACAAACCGGATGCGGTATTTGAAGGGAAACCTCGTAACTCAGAAGCTCACGGATGGTCGCCAATAGCGTCTCATTATCTTGAAGTAGAGTTAGAGGCAGGTGAGCAAAAAGATTTTATTTTTATGCTTGGATATGTTGAGGTAACTCCGGAAGATAAATGGGAAAGCAAGTCAATAATCAACAAGAAACCCGCAAAAGACATGATTGCGAAATATGATTCTGTTGATAAAGTTGAAGCTGCATACCAACAACTTCGTGCATTTTGGGATAATCTTCTTGGCAAAATCAGCATAAAATCAGAAGATGAGCGTCTAGACCGTATGGTTAATATCTGGAATCAGTATCAATGTATGGTTACGTTTAACATGTCTCGTTCTGCATCATTCTTTGAATCGGGTATTGGAAGAGGAATGGGATTCCGCGACAGTAACCAAGATTTAATCGGATTTGTACATCAAATTCCTGACAGAGCTCGCGAGCGTATTTTTGACATTGCATCAACACAATTTGAAGATGGTTCTTGCTACCATCAATATCAGCCACTTACTAAAAAAGGTAATTCCGCAATTGGGGGCGACTTTAATGATGACCCTCTTTGGCTAATTCTTTCAACTACTGAGTATATCAAAGAAACCGGAGATTTCTCCTTACTCGATGAAATGGTTCCGTTTGATAATGATGAATCAAAGGCAAAATCTCATTTTGAGCATTTAAAAATATCATTCTACCATGTGGTTAATAATTTAGGTCCTCATAATCTGCCTCTTATTGGACGAGCAGACTGGAATGATTGTTTAAACCTAAATTGTTTCTCTAACGATCCAAATGAATCGTTCCAAACTACCGGAAATAAAAAAGGAAGAACTGCTGAATCTCTTATGATTGCAGGTTTGTTTGTGGTGTACGGAAAAGAGTTTATTAAACTCTGTAAGCGTATTGGTAAAGATGATGAAGCTAAAGAAGCTCAAAAACATGTTGATAACATGATAACTGCGGTTAAAGAACATGGCTGGGATGGCGAATGGTATTTACGTGCATATGACTATTTTGGAAGAAAAGTTGGTTCTAACGAGAATGAAGAAGGCAAAATCTTTATTGAGTCGCAAGGATGGTGTTCAATGGCAGAAATTGGTATTGAAGACGGGTATGTAGAGAAATCATTAAACTCTGTTAAAGAGCGTCTTGACTGCGAATACGGTATTGTGCTAAACAATCCGGCATTCACAAAATACTATATTGAATACGGTGAAATTTCTACCTATCCTGCGGGATATAAAGAAAATGCGGGAATTTTCTGCCATAATAATCCATGGATTATGATAGGCGAAACTATTTTAGGACGTGGTGACCAAGCATATGAATACTACACTAAAATAGCTCCAAGCTTTTTAGAAGAGATTTCTGACTTACATAAAGTTGAACCATACGTGTACTGCCAAATGATTGCAGGAAAAGATGCATACAAACCGGGTGAGGGTAAAAACTCTTGGTTATCGGGTACTGCGTCTTGGAATTTTTACACGATAGTTCAGTATATTCTAGGTATTAAACCTGATTATGATGGCTTAACTATTAACCCATGTATTCCTAAAGCATGGAACGGCTACACAATTACTCGTCAGTTCCGTGGAGCTACATATACGATTGAGGTTAAAAATCCTAATCATGTAAGTAAAGGTGTTGCTCAAATTACTGTTAACGGAACCGCAATAAAAGGGAACACCGTTCCTCTCCTAGAAGCAGGAAAAACCCACAACATTGAAGTTGTAATGGGATAAGAAAAATACAATTCAAAAAAAGCTGATTTTTTAAATAAATCAGCTTTTTTTTTGAATATAATAATGTCATCAATAATAATGACGCCCGTTCCGGGCTGAATGCAGTTGAAATAAGACCTTTCGTGTTTCAAATTTTGTTTACATTCACACAATAAAAAATCATCTTCCACAATGCAAACCCCGAAGGGGTGACATGATTATTGCACATTGAATTTACATCACGTTCTTAAAATATCCCCGTTCCAATCTTTGATTACCCTTGAAAATTATGCTTTCCCGTTCCTATTTTATAATATCGCCGGTTAAGCGGAAGAGTGTTAATTCTGACAGAATATTCAAATACCGGGCTTCTACAATTTGCACGGCAGCTTGTAAATACTGCATTTGCACGGTTCTAAAATCAAAAGAGCTTATAGTTCCCAATGAAAATCTCTCTTGGGCTAAATCATATTGTAATGTTGCGGCAGCATACTGCTCACGAGAAACAGCATAAAATACTTTTCTGGAAGTATACAATTCATACTCCTGTTCTACTTCGTGATACATTCTCAGAAGCATATCCTGCAACTCCAAGGTTTTAATGTAGGTTTGAATTTCTGCTATCTGACTTGCTCTTTTGCGAACACCTCCGCTATATATATCATATTGCAAGCTAAGTCCTGCAAACACACGCTGCTGATCGGTTTGCACAGGATCAACAATTCCATAATCCATTGAATTATATGTATATCCAACTCCCGACTGAAAACTGAGTGTGGGAAAAAATCGACTTCGAGCTAATTTTTGCTCTTGTTCTAAAATTGCTATTTGCACATATTTATTTTGAACTTCGGCATTATGAGTAGAAATCCTGCGTAACAATTCATCTTTATTAAACTGAATATGTTGCGGTTCAAAACTATCGGGAAACACATACGAAACGTCATCAGTATCTGCCATATAATATTGTAAATCGCGGATTGCTGTTCTATAATTTGCTATTTGCAAAACAAGTTGAGCAGAATCTTGCAACCAGGCATTTTGAGCTTGCAATACCTCAAACGTAGTTGCCACGCCTAATTCTTGCAGACTTTTTTGATATTCATATCTATCTTTTGATAAACCATGAATATAGCTGAGAGCTTGCATTTTTTGTTTTTGAACAATTACAGAATAATACGCAAGTATGGTAGCATATACTGATGTTTCGAGTAAAACTTGAACATTCCCACCCGAAAGTTTTTCTAACTGCTCGAGTCGCTCTTTTTGAATACGAGCAGAAAAACCATCAAAAATTGTCCATTGCAAGGCAATTTGAGTAGATAGATTTTGCTGGGTATAATCAGCATTTGTTGTATTCTTTGTTTCCAAAGCATCTTCTGCCGGATCATCAAAAAATGAAACAAACGTATGTGTTGCAGAGCCCGTAAAACGCAAAAGAGGAATTCCCCCTGTATGTGCCCAAGTATTATTAATACGAGCTATTTCTTGCGTGTTTTGTAGAATTTGTATAGAGAAGTTTTGCTGAAGCGTTTTTTCAACAGCACGCTCTAAGGTAAGAGTATCTTGAGCTACCACAAGACCGTGTAATAAAAAAACAGACAAAAAAAACAGATATACTTTTTTGGTAATCATACGCGGTTATTTCAAAGATTCAACATCTAATTCAGCATTTCGTTTCTTTTCAATATAATTTAATTCTGCTTCTTCTCTTGTTAATACTTTTCCTTTAAGAATAAAGAATACAAATTTCCGCACATCATTTACCACCAAAATTAGAAGTGGAAATAAGAGCAAAATAAAGATAGTTCCGAACAATACACCATATGCTAAAGAAATTGCCATAGGGATTAAAAATTGTGCCTGAATACTTGTTTCAAAAATAATTGGAAATAACCCCGCACTTGTTGTGAGAGACGTTAATATAATTGCACGCAGACGTGATTTTCCTGCTAATATAGTTGCCTCATATATTGAATTTCCCTCTCGTACCAAGTCATTGTAGCGAGCAAGGAAGACAACCGCATTATTAATAATAACACCGGTAAGAGCAATCATACCTTGCAAACTCATAAGCGATAAAGGTTTTCCATGAAATCCATGTCCCCATAACGAACCCAAAAGAGCAACCGGAATCATTAAAATAATAATAAGGGCATATTCCGGCGACCTAAAATGAATAATAAGTAAGAGGATAATAAAAATAAACGCTAAAGTAAATCCCTTTTGAATATCGTTCCCTACATCTCTTCCGAAACGAGCTTGCCCCTGAAAATCAAGATACACAGAAGAGTATTCTGCCGTAACTCTCGGAAGAACTTCTGCACGAATTCGTGCAATCATATTTGTAACACTCGCATCAGGATTACTCATTTCTGCTTCAACACGTGTTTCTCGCCTACCGTTTAAACGGTTTATTGAAACCGGACCACGTTCTATAGAAAATGTAACCAATTCAGAAAGCGGAAATGTTCCTTGCGGTGTTTTTATCTTCATATTCTCCAATTGCCCTATATGTAACCTATCTTCGGGAGGATAGCGTACCCATACACGAATTTCATTTCGTCCCTCTTGAATCCGCTGCACTTGTTCACCATAAAACCCTTGCCTTATTTGATTTGCAATTCCAACCTCTGTAAGCCCTAAGAAGTATGCTTTTTCGGTAAGATGAATTTTCACCTCTTGTTTTCCGAGCGGATTATTTTCTTTAACCTCTTTAAGTTCAGAATATGCTTCTAATTCCTGTAAAAGAAGATTTTTCGCACCTTCCATATCATCAATATCACGAGACATAACACTAATTGAAATTGGAGCACCCCAGCGACTACGAGCTCCAACACTTAGTTTTTGAGCTTCGGGTATTGGTCCTATTTTCTGTTGAACACTTCGTGCCAACATTTGGGCATTAACCGATAGTCCGTCTAGTTCTATAGGCATCACCTCAACCAAACCGGCATGTGCACCAATTTCTTCACCATCAAAAGCATATCCAACTCGTGTTGAATAATGATTAATTATTGGTATGAGAGAATCATATTTTGCAATAATTTCATGTTTATATGCTTCGGTAAACTCAATATTTGTTTGCTCTATAGCTTGTTCAATTTTTTGGAGATAATTGTATGTTTGCTTGCTGCCGCTTCCGGGGGTAAATGCAATATTTACATTAAAATCATCAAATGCAACATTCGGAAAAATTGTTGTTTGCAGAATCTCTCCACGGAACAGCCCTATGGTAAATAGTGTAAAAAAAATAGGCATTCCTATAACTATCGCGTATCGCCATTGTAATGCCCAACGAATATATTTTTCGTACAAATGTTCCCGAAGATATATAAAAGCGGTATCAATATATTTTTTTAGACCCTTTTGTTTGTTTTCAATACTTTTACGATTGAGTACCCGATGATTGGAAAGATGTGCAGGTAAAATAAAAAATGCTTCCAATAATGAAAGAGCAAGACAAATAATAACAATAATTGCCATTTCCACCATCATTTCCATTCTTCCGCCTACAAGAAATAACAGAGGCGAAAACGCTACTATGGTAGTTGTTATTGATGTCATAATTGCAGGCACAACCTCCATTGTTCCATCAATGGCAGCACGAGCCGGAGTTTTCCCTCGTTCAAAATGAGCATAAATATTTTCGCCTATTACAATACCATCGTCAACAAGAATACCGATTACGAGAATCATTCCGAAGAGAGACATCATATTTATAGTAACACCAATATATTGAGCAATAATAAACATTGCCAAAAAAGAAAACGGTATACCAAATGCTACCCACAAAGAAAGTCGAAAGCTTAATAAAAATGCCAGTGAAAGAATAACAAGAATAAGTCCCATTACACCATTACTAATAACCATATCGAGGCGTTGATATAATCTATCGAGAAATTTACGACGCACCGAAATTTGCACATCAGAATTTTCGGCATTAAATGTTGCAATGTACTCTTCTGCTACCTGCGTTATTTCTTTTAAGTCCTCATCGTTTAATTTTCTAATAATAATATTTAATGCCTGTTGCCCATTAATAAGCGTAGGATAATAATTTTCTTGTATTGTTTTAGAAACACGAGCTACATCTTTAACACGAACAAGAGCCCCCTGCGTTGCACCTCTTACCACAATATTCTCAATCTTTTCCGGCTCAGCACTTCGCGACCTTAAACGAATAAGTAATTCTTCCTGTTCATTTCTAATTTCGCCACCGCTTACATCCCTATTATTAAGTGAAATTGCACGAGCAACCTCATCAAACGTAAGATTATAACGCAAAAGCTCATCTTCACGAATTTCTATAGCTATTTCAATTCTCGGATTATTTTGTATAGAAATTTGACTTATTCTACCGGTATTTAGGAGGTCGTCCTCTATTCTTTCGGCATAATGTTTTAACGTCTCTAAATCTACCTGACCATGCACTGCAATTCGCAAGGCATGTGTAGAATTCCTTGTTTTATACACAGACGGGCGTTCAGCTGCTGAGGGAAACGAAGGGATAGCATCAACGGCATTTTTAACCTCCATAAGAACGTCGTCTATATCAGCATTTCCAAGAATTTCGATGCTTACTCGTGATGAGTTTTCACTACTCTCAGATGTAATTTCTTTTATTCCAACAACACCCCGAACAGCTTCTTCAATAAGAGAGGTTACCCCCTCTTCCATTTCAATTGGCGAAGCTCCCGGATAATAGACCTGAACACGAATAATGCGAGACGTAGTTTCAGGAAAAAATGAGAGTTTCATATTACTCAAGCTCATCAGTCCGCCAACAATAACAATAGCAATAATAATATTTGCATAAAAAGGATAGCGAACAAATGTTTCAATGAGTTTTCTCATGAATATTAGTTTTTAGTATTGATAATTGCTCGAACAGGAGAATCTTTCTGAATACGAACTAAGGGTTCAACAACAATAGTATCACCGGGGGTAACTCCACGAATAAGAGCATAATCATTACCGAATTTAACAGATGTAATAGCTTGCTCTTGCACATATCGATTACGAATTACATATACAATACTATCGTACACAACATTACGTGGCACATGAATTACACTATCTATAGGTTCTGCAATAAAATTAACCCGCACAAATTCACCACTTATTAATGAACCATCGTGCGAAATTTCCACAAAAACACTTCGTGCTTGAGTTTGCACATCAATAAAATCAGCAATACGAGTCACTCGCCCCTTCCAATTAGTATTACGAGCTGCGGATGTTACTTGTACTAACTGCCCTTTTTCAACCCATACACTATGCTCAATTGTAAGAGGGATTTCCACATCATACCTATCGGTTTGAATTATTCGAGCAATACGCCCGCCTTGATTCACAAATGCACCTACCTCATTATACACCTCTTTTATAGAGCCCGAAAACGGAGCATATAAGGTGTATCGTTGCAAACCTGCTTCCATTTGCTGAATAGAATAAAATTCAGCAGAAATTCCACGACTCGCAAAAAAAACCTCAAGTTTTTGATGATTAAAATCAGGGAAATCAGGAAATCGTTTTGTAGGAGAGAGCTCTTGAATATATTCTTGTAAGCGATTTACATGTTGCGGAAAATCAATGCGCACATCAGGAAGCAGGCGAATAATTGAGGCAATAAACGTGCTTTTTTTAGCTTGCAGAGCTAAGCGTGCCTCTGTATCATATATTCTTGCAATTACATCACCCTTTGAAAATCGTGTTCCCTTTTTTAACTCAATAGTCCCCGCAAGAATTTTCCCGGAAGCTTCTGCAACAATATCATGTTCGGCAAAAGGTAATAATTTACCGGAACCTGAAACATCATTTTGAATATTTTGATAGACTGCAATTTGAGCTTGAACTGAACGCTCTTCTTCAAAACCTCCACGAGGCATTGGCTGTGGCTTCATTGCTTCAAACACCCGCAAAAATGTATACCCCAATATAAAAACAAGAACAATAACTATACTTCCAATTATCAGTAATCTATTCTTTTTCTGTGATTCGTTCATATGCATTCTTTTTTCAAAAGTACAGTATCTATAGAAATAGTAGACGAAGAATCGACAAAAAACTTATTTATATAGACATTTTCACACATTGTTGTCCGGTATTTTTTAACCAGAATGCTGTAATGTCCAATATTTGTTGTGTCCTAAGGGAGCAAAACATTTTTTTCGGACGCTAATGATTTTCAAACAATATTTTAAGCAAAATCAACAAAGCTTACCTAAGCTCTAATTTAAGCACAAAAAAAAGACGCGATGTATATCGCGTCTTTTTAAACTAGTTAATATTGTAACGTGCCGGGACTTAGTAAGTACAAATAATATCCTTCCCCCGGAGTTAAATTTTGTAAAGTACCTGAAGTTTGATCTCTAAAAGCATCGAAATTTTTAATTGTTTGCGTTTGCGACCAAATATCAGATAACTCCGTTGTAAGCGGAGATACGGTATTCTTAGGATACCCGAGCATATTCCATCCTGCTTGTAATGAAACCGATACCGGAGCTATTGGATTTCCGGTAACCGAAAGATTCTGAGGCGTATTCATACGCACTAAATATGCTTTACCTAATTCTATAGTTTGCAGACTTTGGAATGCAGCATTTTGCGTCGGCATAAAAAAGCCATCACTATCTTTAATGATATGAATATGAGATAAACTAGCACCAAACACGTTTTCTACAGTAGGATTATCAGGAAGAGTAAAGAATGAAATAAGATTCCATCCTGTTTCTAAAGAAATTGTTTGAGTTATTTCAGTAGATTCAACAATTACCTCAATAATAGCTTTTTCACTTTCACATCCATTTACCGTTTGGCTTGGATAATACGGTGTTGTTCCCACAGTAAGCGTTGAAGGTGTTGGAGCAATTGGAGTTCCTGTTCCACCCACAGGAACAGTATACCAAAGAAGATTTGTGCCTGTTGCAGTGAGCGACGTAGCTGTTTCTCCAACAGAATAGGTAACCGGAGACATTACCGCTGGAGGAGCCGGTATTGTATTTACGGTAACGGTAGTTGTACTTGCAATACTTGTACATCCTCCCACCGTAATTGTAGCAGTATACACCCCTGCCATTGCAGTTGTTGCATTTGCACGAGATACCATTCTTGTAGCTGCGGTAAATCCATTGGGACCTGTCCACGCATACGTAGCTCCTGTTGTATTTGGAACACTTAATTCTATCGTACCACCAACACATACCGGACTATTGCTGGTAATGGTTGGGGCGGCAGGTACGGCATTAACCACTACGGTAGTTGTACTTGCAATACTTGTACATCCTCCCACCGTAATTGTAGCAGTATACACCCCTGCCATTGCAGTTGTTGCATTTGCACGAGATACCATTCTTGTAGCTGCGGTAAATCCATTGGGACCTGTCCACGCATACGTAGCTCCTGTTGTATTTGGAACACTTAATTCTATCGTACCACCAACACATACCGGACTATTGCTGGTAATGGTTGGGGCGGCAGGTACGGCATTAACCACTACGGTAGTTGTACTTGCAATACTTGTACATCCTCCCACCGTAATTGTAGCAGTATACACCCCTGCCATTGCAGTTGTTGTATTTGCACGAGATACCGTTCTTGTGGCTGCAGTAAATCCATTTGGCCCTGTCCACGCATATGTAGCTCCTGTTGTATTTGGAATACTTAATTCAATCGTACCACCAACACATACCGGACTATTACTCGTAATGCTTGGGGCTGCAATACCTAAAGTTGTTGTTGTACGTTCAGTATTTAAAGCCGAAACATTCCCTGCCGCATCACGAGCCCTTACACGAACTGCATACTGAGTATTACAGCTTAATCCGGTAATTGAAATACTTGTTCCGGCAACAGTCTGATAGAGTGTGCCGTTTAGATAGACATCATATCCGGTAACACCAACATTATCAGTTGAAGCTGTCCATGACGCTGTAAAAGAACTCTGAGTAATATTACTAAACGTAGCATTACCCGGAACTGTAGGAGCTTGCGTATCGCCACAATTTGCATTAGGGTCAATAACCGCTAATACCGGCGTGCGAGCACAAGTAGAGCCGGCAGAAATTTTCCAATCATAAAAATACATATATGCAGTAGCGGTACCACCACCTGTTTTCCCTGTAATACTTACCACACCTGAAGGCGTAGAATTATATGGATATGATGCTCCGGATTCGTTAAATAATGGAGCTCCATTTACATTTGTGGCAGACAATCTCATTCTTAAATTTGGACCCCAGGCTTGATTAATAGATAAATTTGCAAATTCAAATTCAATTAAACTATTTGCCATTGCAGTTGTTACATTACGAGGATTAGACGTAAATGTTCTTGCCGGAGAAAAAGCGTTTCCGTTACCATCAAGAATTTCTATGGTAATAGTTGCCGCAGCATTAGTATTATAAATTTCTCCAAAATTCATTTTAAGAGAAGTAATATTAAAAGAACTATTAACCGTAAAATTCAAATGATTCTCTGCACTCACGCCCCAGTTTGTTCCAGCAGCAATACGAGTAGTTGGACCTACACTTCCGCTTACAGAATTTGCATCCTGCACATAATACGTTCGAGTTGCGGTTATTGACGGAGAATATGTTTGTCCGGTTGCCACCGCAGTTCCTCCTTCAGCAGTATTAAACCACTGGTATGTTCCGGGAGTCAACACTTGCAGATTAACTGTTCCTGACGAACAAATTGTATCATTCTTAACCGGAAGTAATGAAGATGTAATTACAACCTCACCACTTTTTGAAGTACATCCGGTAGCATTAACTGTTACCCGATACGTTCCCGCAGTGTACGCAGTATATGTTCTTGCCGTTGCACCATCAATAACAACATTATTTCTTCGCCACACATAGCTTATTCCGGTGCCGGTAACCTCAGCGTCGAGTAATTTAGAGGTTTCTGTGCATAAATGCACTGCCGAACCTAAATTAACATCCGGTAATGTTGCAGATACTACAACACTTCCACGTGATGTCCACGCTCCCGAAGTTTCTACCAAATCACAATGATACGTATCTGCCTGATTTACCGTAACACTCGTTACAGTAGCACCTTGAGCAAATGGAGTTGTTGCATTTCCTTTAAACCAACGGTATGTTACATTTTCTCCCGGCTTTAATTTAGTTAAATCAACCGTTGCCGTAAGCGTAACCGACCCTGTACCACACAAGGTTTTTTCGGGACCTAAATCCGGACGAGGGCGACCAAATTGGTTAGGATTTACCGGAGCAATACGCGACATAATATATCCTAATGCACCAACAAGACCGGCATTATAGTCAATACCACCTTCATTTTGATAATAATTCTCAACTTGGTCGCTAATACTACCGGGGTTTCGAGTACCCCCTAACATATATCCATGTTGTTGATTTTTTGTGGGAATAGTAAAGGTTTCTTTATTACCCATAATATCATTTCGCAAAAACACATTTCTATGATGCGGTTTAACGGAAGCTTTACAATTACCACAACCGGAACGAACAAACCCAACTACAAATGAATGATTTGCAGAATTAACTCCAAGAATATAATTTACTTGGGCATAAATAAAAGGATCTACCGTAGTAGAATTATTTAACGCCCCCCATAAAGCTACAATAAACGCAGCATTGGCATTATATCGTAACGGCCCCCAGCTTCCATCTCCACCGGTAAATAACCCATTTGCATTTACCTGTCCTTTATAGGTATTAACAAAACTTTCCAATAAAGTTCTACTAGCGGCATGTCCAAGTTTTGCCAAATTATACGCAGCAACATCATCCACATTATTATAGTTAAAACACCAGTTATGATTAACTAAATTTCCAGCATACGATAATGCCTCTGTACGATAGGCGGTATTTCCGGTAGCCCAATATAATTCAGAGGTTGCACACACAAATGTTGCCTGCCAATTAGCATTAGCCGGATAAAAAGGAGATGCTGCGGCTACATTTCCTAAATGTGCCTTTGCATACTGATATGCATATCCGGCATGCGTTAAACAAAGTGCCGCATACGCAGGGTCAAATTGTTCATACACTCGTGCCATAAGTGCAAGTGTTGCTGCTGCCATTGATGGCATAGCACAATCATTCGGATTTTTAACAATTACCCGAGACCCCTCTCGCTGCCCCCCTTCATTTCTATTTAAGGTAGCCATAGCAACAGAAGTAACCCAGTTTTTATGATCATCGGGTCCACTCCCTACTTGCGAATAAAAAGTTGTATTATTTCGTGCGCATTTTATTAAGAAATCTGTTTGATATTTAATTTCATCAAGGATATCGGGTATACCATTGGGTTCGCCACGTCCGCCTTCCCAAGAATAATCTCCGGAATTACGATATCCTATATAATCAAATGAATAAAAATCATTAAAGCCCTCAGGGAACTCAGCATACGCTTTCAACAGCACATACGCTGAGTAAAACATTGTTTGTCCAAATTTCACATGGTCACCACAATCTACCCAACCACCTTCTAAGCTATGAGCACCATCAGCATCTTTGGTAAAACATTTACCCGGTTGCAATTGATTAACATCTGCTCCTTTATGCTGTGCTAATGTAGTCATATCAGCCGATGAGGGCGTATGATTAACAATTAACCAGTTTGGACCATGACCTGAACGCTGACCACCATACATCCTGGTTGTCATCCACAGAGCTTTATTATAATCTGCGTTGGTTAAGTTTTGTGCAACAATCTCTAATACACCAAACTGAAGCACCATCAACAACAAAAACAGTAATTTGTGGAATGTTTTCATAAGTTTTATTTTTAAGTCTCTATTACTCATATTACAAAACAATTACATCGAGAAAAACCCGACAAAAAATTGGTAGGAGGACGCAAAAAAAAATATAACAAACAATATGACATAAAATGGCATATTCCTGCAATTTGTAAAAATACTAAAAATGGAAAAAATTACACTATTTTGTTACAAAAATATTTTAAGCAAAAATGAAAATAGAGTATAAATACCCAACAAAAAAATTAGAATATACCAAAAAAGCGAAAAAGGTGAAGCCGGTTTTTTTTCTAGTGTTTTAGAAACAGCATCAACAAAGTGCTCCCAATCATGATACTGTGCAAATTGAGCCAGGGCATTCTTTTCGTGAATATCTACCTCATTCTCTGCTAGCTGTTTTCTGTAGATTTCATATAATCTACCTTTTTGAAACACATAGCCGGTTTGTCTCTGAATTCTATCGGTAATATCATCTGCAATTTTTGGAACTAATCCTCGTCCCATGAATTCAGTTTGATCAATCACTTGCTTTACACATATTTGCATCAAAGACTTCATTCAACAGATAGATATGAGCAGATTAATGTTGCCGTTGTTTTAGAAGCACCGCCTTTACCAAGGAGCAACGCTAAGTCTGAATATGACTGTAAAATTTCATCCTTCACTTCTGAATTATGCAAGATTTGGGAAAGATGATACCGAACAGCATCTGTAGTTACATCTTCTTGAAGTAACTCAGGCACAATACCCCTACCCATAATAATATTCGGCAATCCCACATGAGAAAGCTTCACCAACATTTTACCGATAGTATAAGTAATAAAACTAGTTTTATATACAATAACTTGCGGCACTCTAAGCAATGCTGTTTCTAAGGTTGCCGTTCCGGAAACTACAATTGCCGCATCTGATTTACAAAGTATTTCATAGGTTTGGTCAAACACAAGCGATACATTTTTTGTAGTAATACAGGCAGAGTAAAAATCTTTAGAAAATCTTGACATTCCTGCAACCACAAATTGATAGTCGGGAAAATCTCCTGAAATTTCCTGCATAATCTTTAAATTCTCTTGTATTTCATATTTTCTACTTCCGGGCAACACCGCAATAATATGTTTATTCGACAAAGAATATTGTTTACAAAAGTCCTTTTTGGTGAATTTTTCGGTAAACTGCGACAGAGAATCGAGCAAGGGATGCCCCACAAAATCGACCGCATAATTATGTCTGGTTTTATAAAACTCTTTTTCAAAAGGCAAAATAACAAACATATGATCTATATATGCTTTTATGTGCTTCACCCTGCTTTCTTTCCACGCCCATACCGTTGGCGATATATAAAAAAATGTTTGTATTCTTAATTTCTTAGCAAAAGGAGCTATCCGTAAATTAAAGCCGGGAAAGTCAACAAATATAATTGCGTCCGGTTTATATGCCGCAATATCTTTTTTGCAAAATGCGATATTTTTGGTTATTGTTCTCAGATGAATAAACACCTCCAGAAATCCCATATAGTCATATGTACTATAATGCTTAACAACAGGAATTCCGGCTGCTGCTGCCATTTTATCGCCTCCCCACATACGAAATTCAGCCGAGCTGTCACAATTTTTGATTTCGGTTATAAGATTGGCTCCATGTAAATCACCGGAAGCTTCTCCTGCTATAACATAGTACTTCATAGCTTTCTAAAAACTAAAAATTACCATAAGAATCATATACACAAAGGTAGGCATCAAAATTCCTTTTAAGCCGTAGTCCCATGTTTTATGATAAAACACTCCAAACACAATAAACACCGGAATAAGTGCCCATATATATATATTTGTTTGCAAATCAGAACGCACTAAACGTGCAACAAACTCTTGTAAGGTAAGCGTATGCGTTAACCAATGATAAATACCATAAAATGAAATTAGCGGCAAAAATGTTCCTATGAGCACACCGGCTAATACCGTGTTTAATTTTTTTTCTATCATAAATTCGAGTTTAAAGATGATAATTTTTGTATTGTTGATGCATCACTTGTTTCAATTTTAAGTGGAACAATGGTAATAACATTTTGCTTCAACAACCATTCATCAGAATCTTGAGCATCGGGCTCAAAATTATCAAAATGTCCGGTTAGCCAATAATATTCTCTATTATGAGGATCAACCCTATGCTCAAATTCTTCTACCCACACCCCATTTGTTTGTCGACACACCTGCATTCCTGCAAAGGCATTACCCGCAGGAAAATTAACATTCAAAAACACATGATTTGCCAAACCATGACTTAAAACATGAGAGCAAATCTTTGAAATATAGGGCTTGCAAGGCGAATAATTTGCCTTGAGCGAGAAATCGAGACTCGAAAAAGCAATAGACGGAATTTGATTAAGTGCACCTTCACGAGCAACCGCAACCGTTCCCGAATAAATACTACAAATAGATGCATTAGAACCATGGTTAATACCCGAAACAATAAGGTCGGGCAAGCCATCATCATAAAATTTATCTAAAGCCATCTTCACACAATCAACCGGAGTTCCCCGCAAACTATAGAGTTCAAATCCCGGTTTTTTCTCAATGCAACACATAGATATAGGTTCAGAAAAGGTTATTGCATGAGACATTCCCGATTGACCCGTAGCCGGAGCTATACAAAGCACATCGCCCAAAATCGCCATTTCTTCAAGCAAAATCTTTATTCCGTGAGCATTATACCCATCATCATTTGTTACAAATATTTTAGGTCGTTTTACTTTTTGCATAAAAATTATTTTTGTGTGCTAAGGTACCCAATTTCATGCAAAAAAATGTACTTTTGTGCAGTAATTTAATTAACACAAATACAATGAAGATTTCTCTTAATTGGCTTTCACAGTATATTAACATTGACACTCCCATTGAAAAACTTTCAACAATTCTTACCGATATTGGTTTAGAGGTAGAAAGTGTTGAGAAAATTGAATCAATACAAGGCGGCTTACGCGGAGTTGTGGTTGGAAAAGTATGCACATGCGAAAAACATCCTAACGCCGATAAACTTCATGTAACAACTGTTGACATAGGGAACAACACCATACTTCCTATTGTATGCGGAGCTCCAAATATTGCGGCAGGTCAAACCGTATTAGTTGCAACAGAAGGGACAATACTATATGCAGGAAATCAAGAATTTGTAATAAAAAAGACTAAGATACGCGGAGAAGTTTCATGCGGTATGATTTGTGCCGAAGATGAACTAGGACTGGGAGTAAGCCATGAGGGAATTATGGTATTACCCGACTCGGTAACTGCCGGAACATTAGCAAAAGAGTATTTTGAAGTAGAAGAAGACTATATTTTTGAAATAGGACTCACTCCAAATAGAATAGATGCTGCATCTCATATTGGAGTTGCAAGAGATTTAGCTGCGTTTTTCAGCATTCATAGTCCAAAACAGATTCATATCCCCGATATTTCTAAATTCTCTGGTGCATCTACAAAACACACAATTTCTGTTACCGTAGAAGATCCGGACATGTGCCCGCGATATACCGGATTGGTTATTGAGAATGTGCAGGTTCAAGAGTCTCCAAACTGGCTTAAACATAAACTTACGGCAATTGGGCAAAAACCAATTAATAATATAGTTGACATAACAAACTATGTGTTACACGAGTGCGGTCAGCCACTCCACGCATTTGATTTAGAAAAAATTACAGGAAATGCAGTGCGAGTAAAAACATGTTCAGAAAACACGCATTTTGTAACACTCGATGGGCTCAAAAGAACATTACGAACAGATGACCTCATGATATGCAACTCAGAAGCCCCAATGTGCATTGCCGGCATTTTAGGCGGACTAGAATCGGGTGTTAGCAATACTACAAAACACATTTTCTTAGAAAGTGCATATTTTAGTCCTACTCACACAAGAAAAACAGCAAAACATCACGGATTAAGCACCGATGCTTCTTTCCGTTTTGAAAGAGGTATAGATCCAAACAATACCCTGTATGCTCTTAAACGTGCAGCACTATTAATGCAAGAAATTGCCGGAGGAACAATAAGCGATGCGATGTATGACTCAAATCCAAATCCCGTTGCTCCTTTTGAAATAGAGATTTCCCTTACAAAAATCACACAACTAATAGGAAAAGATATTCCAAAACAAACAATAATAACAATACTTAACAATCTTGACATTAACGTACAAAAAGATACCGGTGACAGCTTAGTGGTTCATGTTCCGGCATACAGAGTTGATGTACAACGACAAGAAGACATTGTAGAAGAAATTCTACGCATCTATGGTTATAATTCTATTGAAATTCCTGATTCTATTCATTATTCAATTAGCTATTCTAAAGAAAATCAGGATGATTCCAAGAAAAATAAAACAGCGGAATTATTCACATCACTCGGATGGTTCGAGACCATGAATAATTCTCTTACTAAATCATCATATTACGCCATGATTCCGGCAATTGATGATAAAAACTTAGTGCATATACTAAATCCACTTAGCTCTGAACTTAATGTAATGAGAGCACACATGCTGTTTAGTGCACTCGAAGTTGTTGTATATAATAATAACCGACAATTATCTGATATTCGGATTTTTGAATTTGGAAAAACATATACAAAAACCAACAAAAAAGGTTCAGTTACAGAAGCATATCATGAACAACAAATGCTTTCATTATGTGTAAGCGGTAATTATATACCACAAAATTGGACAGGTGAAGCTCAAGAAGCCGATTATTTTTACCTTAAATCATGCCTGTCCTTACTTTTCCAAAAGCTCGGCATGCAAAACCTTAGCTACTCAGCATATAATGATGATGTTATGCAAGGTCAAAAATGCATGATTGGCACGCACACAATTGCGGAATTCGGCCTTGTTTCTCCAAAAATTATTCAATCATTTGACATTTCCAAACCTGTTTTTTACGCTCACATATATTGGGATACGCTACTTGCTGTAACAGAAGAAAATCGTGTTCTTTTTCAAGCTATTTGTCAATTCCCAGAAGTTAAACGAGATTTATCCTTGTTACTCGACAAACATATTGAGTACGCACAGATAGAAGAAATAGCAAAAACAACAGAAACAAAACGACTGCAATCGGTATCAATTTTTGATATTTATGAAGGCAAAGGCGTTCCGGAAGGCAAAAAATCGTATGCGGTATCATTTATCTTACAAGATTCAAATAAAACCTTAACAGATAAAGAGATTGATGGAATTATGCAAAAATTAATATCGGCATATTCTCAGAAACTCGGAGCAGAATTACGATAACTGCCCGGCACAACATTCCGATAAAAAATTGCAGCAAAATACATGTGCTTTTGTAATAAATATATGTATATTTACACATTACTTTTTTATCGATTATGAAATTTATATATACCTTCTTTCTAAGCTTTTGTATTTCTTCGGGAATTTTCGGACAATCTCAAAGATTATTATTTGAGCATGTTACAATGGCTCACGGACTTTCTCAGGTTCTGGTTAACAGCATTATACAAGACACTACCGGGTTTTTATGGTTTGGCACACAAGACGGGTTAAATTGTTATGACGGATATAATTTTAAAATCTATAAACCTAACAGGCAAGACCCTCATTCTATTTCAAGTAATAATATCACAAAAATTTTTCAGGATTCTTACGGTATAATTTGGATTGGAACCGTTGGTGGCGGATTAAACATTTTTGATCCGTTAACCGAAACGTTTCGGCATTTTATGCATAACCCAAATGACCCAACTTCTATCGGCAACAATGATATTTATGCAATTTTTGAAGATTCTGACGGTGATTTGTGGATTGGAACCTATGGTGGAGGGCTAAATCTATTTGATAGAGAAACTGAAACATTTACAATTTTCAAACATGACCCCAACAACCCGCATTCTATTGAAGCTAACAACGTACGTGCAATTCAGCAAGATAATGAGGGATATATTTGGGTTGGACTTAATTCTACAACGGTAGACCACATTATTCATAAATTCGACAAACACACACACAAGTTTTACAGAGTTCCTTCTACTAAGAATGATGTTATGGCAATGCATAAAGACCGGAATGGCATGTTATGGATTGGAACATATTACGGTGGTATTGACGTATTAGACCCAAAAACCGGGAAATATACAAACATGTCTCACACTCCCGGCTTACGAAACTCTCTTTCCAGCAATATTGTAGTGTCTTTTTATGAAGACACTGTTACTAACATTTTATATATAGGAACCCGAGGGGGAGGGCTTAACCTGTACGATCTAAAAAAGCAAGCCTTTATTAGACATGAAATGGTACGGGAAGAAGCATTCTCAATTTCTGCCAATGAAATTATTGCAATACATAAAGATCGCTCCGGCGTTATTTGGTTAGGAACAGAAACTGCCGGACTCAACAAATATAATACACAAAGAAAACCCTTCCATTTAATTCACCCTCGGTTATTTCATGATTTACCAATCTCATCAGACAATGTGTTTGCAATTCATGAAGATAATAACGATGGACTTTGGATTGGCGTACGTGGTGCCGGATTACATTACTTCAATAAAAAAACCGGTAAAACTAAGGTATATCAAAGTAACCCCGGAGCTAAAGACAATATTAATAATATAACGTCCTTAGTGTGGGATCCTCGGGGATTTTTCTGGATTGGAACAGATGGGAACGGTTTTTTTACATATAATCCACAAACCGGAAAAAAAGAACATTTTTTATATGATGATTTAGTTGAAAACACCATATCAAATAATGCCGTAACGGCAATGATGCTTGACGATAACCTTCAGCTTTGGATTGGAACCTGGGGTGGTGGTTTAAACAAATTCGTTTATGAAACAAAACAATTTACGCATTATCCCATAGATGACTATAACTTTATGCGTAATGTTGTATGGAATATTATTAAAGATAACAGCGGAACTATTTGGGTAGGAACCGGAGGTCATGGATTAATGAGATTAAATCATATAACAGAAGAAATAACATTTTTCACTAAAGATCATCATAATATTAATTCATTGGCACATGAAACCGTGTATTCTATTCTTGAACTCAAAAATGGTTCTTTTTGGGTAGGAACCGGTGGTGCAGGATTAAATAAATTTAATAGAATTTCAAATTTCACGGCATTTACACAACACAGTCATGGACTTACCAATGATATGGTTGTTGGAATGTTAGAAGATAATTCGGGAAATATTTGGTTAAGCACATACTATGGATTATCAAAATTTGACCCGCGCACAGAAACTTTTGTTAATTTTAGCGAGCTAGATGGACTACAAGGCAATACCTTTAATGAACGAGCTATTTTTAAAGGTAAAGATGGCACACTCTATTTTGGGGGGGCACAAGGATTAACGTTTTTCGTGCCCGAAGAAATTCAATTTAATACCTATACCGCTCCTGTTATTATAACAGACTTACAAATATTTAATAACTCTGTTCCTATTGGCGAAGAAATTTTGGGGAAAATAATTCTTCCTCAATCAATAACATATTCACACGTAATTGAACTTTCTTATAAACATAATTTCACTATTGAATTTGCGACGCTTCATTTTGTTACACCTGAAAAAAATCTTTATAAATATCGTTTAGTTGGCTTTGATGACGAATGGACATATACTACTGCGGACAGACGATTTGCAACCTACACAAATTTATCCGGTAGAGAATATGTTTTTGAGGTTGTAGCAACAAATAATGATGGCGTTTGGAGTAATGAAGTAACTCGTTTAGTTATTAAAATTATTCCTCCGTTTTGGAAGACCGCATGGTTTTATTCAATCATTATTATTGTAATTGCCCTTGGATTTTTTATTTACATAAAAGTTCGTGAGCGACAGCTTATTGCGGAAAAACGCAAACTGGAGAGAATGGTTGCAGAGCGAACTCAAGAAATAAATCAACAAAAAGAAGAACTGCAATTACAATCGGAGTTACTAGTTAAAAATAACGAAGAACTTTCTCGCACAAATAGATTAATAAAAGACAGTATTAGTTATGCGAAACGTATTCAAGATGCAATGCTTCCAAGTATAGAATCAATTAAAAAATATGTGCCAAATTCATTTGTTCTTTTTAAACCAAAAGATATAGTAAGTGGTGATTTCTACTGGTTTACCGAGCAAAACGGCACATACTACATTGCAGCTTCAGACTGTACAGGGCATGGAGTACCGGGAGCATTTATGTCTATGATTGGCACTACCCTATTAAATGAAATATCATCTGAAAAACCGGGGCAAAAACCTTCTGCAATTCTTGAAAAATTAAATAAAGGTGTTATTACCGCTTTAAAACAAAATAAAGATGGTAATCCTGACTCCCAAGATGATGGCATGGACGTTACAATTTGTGCTATTAACCCCGAAGAAAAATCGATTCAGTTTTCTTGTGCAAACCACATTGTATATATTGTAAACAATAATACAATTGACACAATTGAAGGCGATATTTGTTCAATTGGAGGACTCTTTTCTGCCGAAGATAAAGGATATTCAAATCACGAATTTAAATACAAACCGGGAACTATTATCTATATGTTCTCTGATGGATATCAAGACCAATTTGGAGGAAAGCACAATAAAAAGTTTATGGCTACACGCTTTAAAGAATTACTGTTTGAAAACAGACATCTTCCTTTAGAAGAACAGCGTGAAATGTTAGACAAAACCTTTGAAGACTGGAAAGGATCACATCGTCAAATAGATGATGTATTGGTTATTGGTATAAAACTCATGTAATGTTTCTCTCGCTAAAACTTCGTTTTGTTTTTTGTGTACTCTTTTGTATTACCGGTGTAATCAGTAATGCTCAACCTAAAAACTCTATAGGACCTATTCCTGAACCACGTGTATATTCAACACTCACAATTGCTCAACCAGAGAATGACAGTATTGAGGCATTTATTGAAAACTCACAAGCTTTTGCAATTGCGTATCCAATTATTATTGACACTAATTATTGTAGCATAGCTACTAAAATTTCACATTCTGAAATAAGTATATATCGTGCATACATAACAATTCCCGGGGCAGAATCTTTAAATATAATCTTTTCACATGTTTCTTTACCACCCAAAGCTGAGATATATGTATATTCTCCTGACTCGGCATTTTCACACGGCCCCTTTACTCAAAAAAATATACCGACAAACGGTCTATTCGCCACACCACTTATTGAACATGATACCATAGTAATATCTGTTCATGTACAAAAAAAATATGAGCATGAGCTATCAATATATCTCCATCAAATTTCATATGGCTTTATTAATTTAGAACATCTAAAACAAGGAAGTCTAAAAAATTCGGGAAGCTGTAATATTAATATTAATTGTCCGGAAGGAGCTGATTGGCAAACACAAAAACGTTCTGTTTGCAGACTATTAATAAACGGAACTACCTTATGTACCGGCGTGTTGCTAAACAACACAGAAAACGACGGAACCCCATATGTGCTTACTGCAAATCACTGTATTTCAACAGAAAATCAAGCAAACACAACAGTATTTTATTTTGACTATGAATACTCCGGTTGTTCAAAATCCGGGGAAATTACCAACACAAAAACGCTTTCTGGTGCAACATTACGAGCTACAGCACCAAATAATAGAGTTGACTTTGCATTACTAGAAATACATGAAACACCACCTGAAAACTATAGACCCTATTATGCCGGATGGGATATTAGTGAAAACATTCATGTTACATCAGCATCAATTCATCATCCGAGAGGAGATGCAAAAAAAATAAGTATAGATACCAGCAGCCCGAGTTCAGCATCATTTTACACCTATGCAAGCCAAACACATTGGCGTATTCACCGATGGGATTTAGGAACCACAGAAGCCGGTTCTTCGGGAGGACCAATTTTTAATGACGAAAAAAATGTATTTGGGACTCTTTCGGGGGGGCAAGCAACCTGTAGCAATCCGGTTAACGACTATTTTTCAAAAATTTCCGAAGCATTTTTACGATACCAAGATAGTGCCCACCAAATAAAATACTGGCTTGACCCGCTTAATTCAAACACAACCAAACTTCCGGGATATGACCCACTCTATACACTTACTAATATTAACCCCGGCGACTCTATTTCTCTGTGGAATTTTGGAACCGAAGTATCGGGCACGTTTGGGGGAAGTAATCCAATATGGCGTTCTGCTGCAGAAAAATTCACACACACTCATAATAATCATATACTCTCTATTACATACAGCATTGCTCTTTTACCTTGTGCCAATCTATCGAATCTCACCTTACAAATATGGGAGGGCGAACAATTTCCGGATACGCTTATTTTTTCAACACCGGCAAATATGCAGAGCATAATTGACTCAAGCTATATATTTGTAGTGCCGGAATCACCAATAGCAACAAGCAAGAATTATTGGATTGGATATGAATTTACCGAAATTGACTCGTGCATTTCCTTTTTACTATCCTCTCATAACACACTCCCATACAAATCTTTATTTTTAAAAAACAACAATGAATGGTTTGCTGCTAACAAAATTGCAGCACATATGTCGCTTGGTATAGAACTAAAGGTTTCCACACAACCGGATACTGTTTCTCAGGCGGAAGTATTTTTCTATCCTAGTTTTAATAATCGTCGTACTCAAAACGACCTCAGTTTTTATTCAAAAGAATTATTTGCAGTTGATTCTATTGCGGGTATTTATGACACTACACAGATGCTTCATCTTTCTACTCAAAAAAATATGGAAGATTGGGGGCTGGCAACAAACATTGGAGCAGATTGCATTACAAATAAATATGAAATAAAACGACCTGATTTTATCCGCAGTATAAAACTTGGGGTTCGAGATATACCATCAACAAACACACGCACACATTACGCCGTTTGGGATTCTGAACAAAACCTCTTACAACAGGAATCTATTTCAAACAGTAAGCTCAGTGCCGAAATGTTTAACCAAATACATTTTTCGAAACCGGTATATGTACATGATATTTTTTATGTAGGTATTTGTTACGACACTATAGCTGAAAACTCAGAAAACCAGAATATTTCTCTCTACAGCTATTATAAAAATAACATTCTCACCTCATCATATTTTATTATGGATAATTCTTGGTATAATTATGCCAGCTATCGTATTAATTATAATTTTGCCATACAGCCAATTACTTGTTTTTCTGAATATCACTATAACCCACATTACAACAAAGTGCTCCAATACCCAATACCACATATTGGAACAAAATCATTTGAAAATGCTCACCGGTTTATTATATATCCAAGTATATGCAAAGATGACTGTAATATTAGATGGGATCATGCCTATTATGAACAAGTACATATAGAAATTTTTAATTCACAAGGAATTCAAGTCTTACAGCAAACAACAGATTTTAGAAATGGAACATACACAATATATGTTTCAGAATTACCCTCAGGTTTTTATATAATTAGAGTACTTGCAGACAGCTTTATTTCTGAAGATAAGCTTATTATCTCTCGTTAGCAATATATTTTATTTTTTGAGAAAGTGAATTTGTTTTCACAAAAATTATTGCATTTGGGGTTTCAAGTCTTGAGATATCTAACTCTATTACCGTTTCTTGTTCCGGTAGCACAATATCATTATATTGTGCTATTATTTTACCATCAAACTGAAGAAGATAGACTATTATTTCATCCGGTGCAAATGCTAAAATCCTACATTCAAGAATAGATGCATTCTTTCGGTTCAAGCGTATATGAGCCGATTGTAAAAGCATAACTTCAACAATAGCTGAATACGAAAAGTCGGCATTATAATCAGTTTGTTTTAATCTATAATACGATAAGCCATGAAACGGAGCATCGTCAACATATTGGTATTCTAAAGTTTGATTTGAGTTACCGGCACCCGGCACATATATTACAGGATAAAAATCAATTCCCTCTTGCGAACGCTCAACCGTAAAAAAGTCATTATTAATCTCAGAACCGGTTACCCATGTTAGCAAGACCGCATTATCTCTAACCTCAGCATCAAAACGAATTAATTCAATTGGCAACTCAAAACCATCAATGGGAACTTCTGCTTGTATTGAACCAAATGTCCAGTATCTATCATTAGATGCATTAGAATTATCAAACGTTACCCATTTGTTAACATCATCAACAGTTCTAGGAGTTGTAGGACGGGTCCATGCACTTGTGCCATCGGTGTTTGATAAAGCAAGAGCTGCAATTCTATTTACCGAAGATAATCCGGGAAAATCCTCATCTTGATAATAAATTCTCCGTTGAGTATTTGAACCGGAACTTACATCATGACGCCAAAAATAATACTGATATATCCCTCCGGGTAATTTTGAAAAATCAACACTTTCATTATTAATTGGAGTATCATACACAAATTGAACCTCATTTAAATTTTCGGCACTTGCACCACCACTGGTAATACTAATTCCAAAAGGACGACAAAACCCGCCGTTACCTACCGGAAAAGAATTAAACCCCGTATCTCGTTTAATATTTCGCTGTACAATACCATCTACATAAGAATTATCTGAGCAAGAGATATCAACCTCAACATCATGACTGTTAAGTAGAAGTTTTGAACCTGCCAACATATTTAAAATACCATTTGTAAGAACAAGCACAACACCATCTGCAGGGACATTTTGATCGAGTCGCAGGTTATGGCTTACACGTGCTCCCGCAGCTCGATTCATTTCTAGTTTTTGCAAGCTTGTTATATGTAAGGGAAATGTGAAAATTTGAGCATCACCTTTATCACGAAGAATTAACTGAGATAGAGACGAAGAATATATATTATTAGCGGCATCACCAGACACATCACCATAAATGGTAAAGGTATGTTCACCTATTACAATACTTCCATCAGTAAGAAGTATATCTTGCACCGAAGCATTTGCAGTTAAAGAAATCTCATGTCCGCCAATAATTTCAATATCATCTTCGTATCCCGGCACAATTCCTCCGACCCAAGTAGTTGTATTATTCCAACTACCGGAACTGTTACTCACAATTTGTGGATATGCCACAAAAGAGCACAAACATAAAATACATATAATGCTAACTCTCATAGAATATGATACGCAATATTATTTTGAATTGTTACACCCCCCACACACAACAAAATCTTTTTAAAAGCTTTAGAAACGCTACACTAATAATAAATCCCCGTGTAATAGGTAATAACTTTTGATACTGAATTTGCTTGAATGTAGAGAATCACAAAGGTGTTTTCATACGAACTAATATCAAAAGCAACCGAATATTCAGTATTTGCCGAAATAATATCTGAAGTATATGCAAGCAAAGTTCCATCGAGAGAAAACATACGAATTACAATTTCATCGGGAACCTCTGATACAAAGGAACACACAAGAGAATTTTGTTTTCGGAGCATTTGAACAAATGCTTGCTGCAAAAACATAACCTCAACAATTGCAGAATAAGAATAATCACCATTAAAATCTGTTTGTTTTAAACGATAATAAGAAAGTCCAGAATAAGGTTCTGTATCTAGATATGAATACGTTTGATTAACTCTTGAATTTCCTTGCCCCTCAATTACTAATAAAGGATAAAAAAAATCTCCATATTTTGAACGCTCTATAGTAAAAAAATGATTATTACTTTCTGAGGCAGTTTCCCACTCCAAAAGAACAGCATGTGCCGTTATTTGAGCATCAAAAAAGAGCAATTCAATAGGCAAATCAATTTGCTCATAGGAAATATCTCCTAATATTGACCCCAAAGTCCAGTAGGTACTATTTGAGGCATTTGCATTATCGAACTCCACATAATTCATATCATCATTTACAGTCCAACCGGTTGTTGCTCTATCCCATTTACTGGTTCCATTTGTATTTGCCAAAGTCATAGAATTAGTTCGTTGTTCAGAACTTACCCCGGGAAAATCTTGTTCAGAATAGTATAAACGACGTTGAGGATTTGCACCACTAACTACCGTATGCTCCCAATAAAAATATTGTATAATACCACCCGGCAACTTAGAATAATCTACATTTTCACTATTAATAGGTTTATCATATGTAAATCGAACCTGATTAATATTATCATGATTCCCACTAGAAATACCAACCCCAAATGGTCTGCAAATTCCCATATTACCAACCGGGAATAAATATATACCCGAATTTCTCGGAATATTCCGTTGCACATATCCGTCTACATACGAAGAATCTGAGCATGGAATTTCTCGTTGAATAAATTTGCTGTTTAGTTTTAAAACAGCATCATCTTCCATATACAAAACCCCATGTATGAGTTCTAACACAACACCATCATGAGGCACTGCCTTATCTAAGTCAATATCATGAAACGATTGTGCCCCTGATTTACGATTGAGACTAAGTTTTCTGAGTACCGTAACTTGTGCAGGAAATACAAACTGCGGAACAGAATCATGACCAACTATTTGCAATTGAGAATTAGTGCTAGAACTCATATTATCTTTAGCAGCTCCGGCTACTATCCCATATATGGTTAATGTATTAGGTCCAATAGAAAGACTTCCATTTTCTAATATAATATTCGTAATTTCAACATCACTACCCAGTGTTATAGAATGTCCGGAAACAATATGCACATCATCAGAAGCCGTTGGCACCATTCCGCCTACCCAAGTATTTGTATTATCCCAATTACCCGAACTAGCACTCTGTATTTGTCCGTTCACCGAACAAATAATACCGAACAATGCTATACTCAAAAGTAATTTCATGGTATTTCCCCTTTCTCATACATATATAAAAACCTTCTAAAGTTTTGTACGCTTATAATAATTAGATAAGTTACATTTTAATTGCAAGAAAATGTGCAAGAAAAATATTTTGTATGTGAAAATTATATATTTTTGTATATAATGCTATTTACTATATACCGAATTAGGGTTTAGGTGTATAGTAGATAATTAGAGAGAAACCCTTAATTTAAATTTTAACTCATATGAAAAAAACATTACTTTCAATTTCAGCCGTTATTTTATTCGGCTTAGGAGCTATGGCTCAAACAACTGTTACTATGGCATGGAATCAATATGCTGCCGGCAGTCCAATTATTGATTATCAAGGAAAAGATGCGTCTTTAGTTGGAACATACCAAGCTGAAGAAAACGATGTTATTACCTTAACCGTTGCAGGTACTTCTAGTCATGACATTTCAAATTTCCAAGTTGCTCTTATTGATGACAGACAAGTAGTACAATGGTGGGATGAACTTGCTGGTTTTGTTCCTCTTGGAGCCGTTACCGCTGGTGTTCCTTTTAATTTTGAAGTTACCTTAAATGTTGCAAAAGATGCTGCAGGAGTTGGTGGCACATTTCAAAAAATTGTATTCGATGGAAAAAATGCAACCTTAGCAGGAGCTAATGGCACAGGAACAAGCATTACGCTTACACTTTCATCATATAGCATGTCTGTATTTAAACCTATTGCAGGAGCTTTAGTATTATCTGGCAGTCCCGTTAAACAAGCGACATTCACAAAACTTAACGCAACACCAATACTAGAAGTTGGTGACGTTGTGCGTGTTACAATTAAAGGACAATCTGATGTAAATATAACAGAATTCCAAGTATTAGTTGTTGACGAATCTGCAGATGCAACAACTCCATATTGGACAGAATTAAGTGCTTGGACAGATGCTGACCCAGCAGACATAACAGCTGGAACAAACTTTGAGTTAGTAATTGATGTTACTATTACAGCTGCTCCTGTTGGAACAAGTGTAAAAAATCAAAACATTGTATTAGCAGGAAAATCAACCGCAAATATTATTCAGTTATCATTAACTGAATTTACTGCAGTAATTCACGACCCAAGTCTTGACCCAGATCCAACTGATCCCGATCCAACTGACCCAACTGACCCAACTGACCCAACTGATCCAACTGATCCAACAAGTATTGATGTAATAAATCATTCTATTGTTTCTATTACGGTTCTTAACACAAATGGTGTTGCAGTAAAAACAGTTAGTTCTATAGAAGAATTACCTGCAGGAACATTTATTATTCTTGTTGAGTACTCTAACGGTACTGTTGAAACTAAGAAAATTGTAAAATAAGCTACGCGTATAATTCAACACAATATAGAAGCAGTGTATCTATTGATGCACTGCTTTTTTTATTATTAAGACATTAGGACTGCAGTTTCTGACAAACTTATAGCTACAAACAACTGGATTGAGTGTCTCTGTTTTTTAGCAGTTAACGAGCTTGGGATTTCTCACTGACGTTTCCGTCAAAGGTCAGATATAGCACCAATGATAGATTTGGTAAAAAGTACATTTTGAGATAAATAAAAAACCTCTGTCTATTACTCAGAGATTAGCGATAGTGGACCTGTCCGTTTACTAACGGAACGTAAGAATCTATACATATAAATCAACAGTGTTGAAAAATAAGAGATTGCCACATTCCACTGCGTTCCATTCGCAATGACAGCAATAAGAGTTCATTCAGTTTTTAAATAGTTCCTGTAATCTACACATTTTGCACTAGTAAAAAAGTGTGAACTCTCGAAATGACAGGAAGGAGGATATTCTGTTTTCCGAGTATCTGCATGTATAGCACATCGGCAAACACAAGGATGTTCTGCATTTTACCTCGTAAACACATACGTTTTTTCATCAGAAAGATTGGCGTTAAAGCAATAGCCCTCGTAATCAAAGCCAATGAGATGCTCGGGAGTAGAAACATCATGTTCTGCAATATACCGAACCATTAAGCCGCGTGCTTTTTTTGCAAAAAAGCTAATCATTTGCAGCTTTCCGTTTCTATAGTCTTTAAACACGGGTGTTATTACAGGAATGGATAATGATTTACGGTGAATAGATTTAAAATATTCTTGAGAAGCCAGATTAATGATATGCGTATGTTTGTGAGCAGAAATTTCGTCTACTACCACCTTGGTAATAGAATCGCCCCAGAATTGGTATAAATCTTTACCCTTTGCATTTGGCAGAGCTGTACCCATTTCTAAACGGTGAGGTAAAATCATATCAAAGGGACGTAACATACCGTACAATCCTGATAAAATCCGAAGGTTTTTCTGTAGTTTTTCTAAACCGGCATCAGATAGGGTTAGGGCGTCTATTCCCTCATACACATCACCATTAAATGCAAACAATGCTTGTTTTGCATCATCGGCACTTGAAAATTTCCATAATTGATACCGCTCTTGGTTTAATTCCGCTAAACGCTCACTAATTCCCAACAGGGATTGCAATTCTTGTTTCGAAAAGGATTGCATAATATTGGCAAGCTCATGAGCTTGATCCATAAAAAGAGGTTTTGTTGATTGCTGCACCCTCGTTTGTGGAGAGTAATCAAGTGATTTTGCAGGAGATATAAGAACTAACATAGTAACATTTTTTTTTATTTGTCTCTCTTATTCCAAATCCCTTTCATTACACCAATCAATTGCTTCTTGCAAAGAATAAAAGGTTCTTACCTCCCATGGCGAATACTCCATTAAATCGCAATATTTCTTAATCTTTTCAAGAAATCTGTCATCCTTAAATACTAAAGCCACTTTTACTTTTTTATTCCATACCGTTGAATGAAGATCCAGAACACTCATTATTTCTGCCTCAGCTTCGGTAATAATAAAATCGGTAATCTCGGTATGATCAAAAATTTGATACTCCATCGCATCAAAGCGAGCATCTCCTATAATACTATTATTTGCGTCTAATACATCATTATAACACAACAGCCCGGTAAAACGCACTATCGGATTATGAGAAGCCCATGAAATTGAATATCGTAAACCCATATTTTTTTGCTGATGTAATGTACATAATAATACTAAATAAAAGCAATTTTTCTTAAAAAAAACACTGTCGCATTTACTAATTGAATTTTTCTTGTCCGATAAAAAAATATACAATGACCTATATGTCAACACTACCTGCCTCTGATGAGGGCGGGTATATTTTATTCTACAAAGATTTCAGGACTAACGCCCCTTTTTGGAAAAGCCACGTAGTGATGGAATCTTAGTAGTCAAATTGTTATAAAAAATTCAACAAGCCACGTAGTGGTAAAATCTTTTTAATTTTTCTTTTTCAGACAATACGGTAAAAAAAAACTACAAAATGATAGAAATATCACCACCACAAACCGAGGTTTGAGCACCGGTAACGGAAGACAAACAGTTTGGTTTTTCTTGCACCCGCAAATATCCCAGATACGCAAAAATGAGAGCTTCTTTATAGTCAATAATTTGCTGAGAAGGAAGTATAAAATCTGCCTTGCTTTGAGCAGCAACACGTTCCATTAAAAAAGAATTATACACACCTCCTCCCGTACACAAAACCTTTGCAGAAGCATGTGTGATTGCCTGTGTTATTTGAATTGCAATATGCTCATAGAGCGTTCGTAAAATATCGGAAACTGATAATGAATATGTTTCTATACAAGGCAAAAGCACCGTATCGAGCCATTCTCTTCCGAGTGATTTCGGTGCAGGAAGAGAGAAATACGGCAAAGCTTGCAATGCTTCGAGCAAATGAGGATTAACAAGACCTTGTTTTCCTAGTTTTCCCTCAGCATCATAGGGTATATTTTGTAATCGAGCAAAATGATTCAATACAATATTAGCTGCACAAATATCCCAGGCAACACGAGTATTATTAGTTTTAGTTGAGATATTTGCAAAGCCACCAATATTTAAACAATACTCATATTCTCCAAAAAGCATTTCATCACCAATTGGCACGAGCGGAGCTCCTTGTCCGCCAAACGCTACATCAAGTGAACGTATATTATATATAGTGCTCACACCGGCACACTTTGCAATATGAGGACCCGAACCTATCTGAAGCGTTAATCCGGTTTCGGGAGTGTGAAACACCGTATGTCCGTGAGATGAAATATAATCGGGCTTACAACCGGATTCTTGTAAAAAGCTGCGAATTTCTTTTCCGCAAAATATACCATAATCAACATGCAATTGCGAAAGCTCTAAACCAGACAAGGTATGTGCGTTTTGCAATTTTTGATACAATTCTATGGGGTACTCTACTGTTTTTGCAGATAGTATTTCATACTCACCCCCATTAAATACAACCGAACATATATCTAAACCATCTAAAGAAGTCCCGGACATAGTTCCTATTATATGTATATTTCTTTTTGACATAACGAATTGGTATTTTATCTCATTTTGTTATAAAAAATGTTATTTTTGATTATAAAATGTAAGTTTAATTTGCATATTTAATAAAAATAAGTAATTTTACGGATATTTTTAAATAATAATATAGAATACTTTTGTATCGGATATATATGATATGTTTGTTACCGAATACAAAAATGATAAATAATTCAGATATATCACCTCAAATAAAGAGGTAAAATATAGAGAACAAAAAATAGTATAATTGTAAAAACAGGTATTATGAAATCAAAATTAGAGTACATTTGGTTAGACGGTTGTCAGCCAACACAAGGATTAAGAAGTAAAACCATGATGAGTAAAGATGGTTTTGATGGTAAGTTAGAAGATTTAAAAAACTGGTCATTTGACGGTTCTTCAACACAACAAGCAGAAGGTGGTTCATCTGACTGTGTGTTAAAACCAGTATTTGTGTGCCCAGACCCGGACAGAAATAACGCATATTTAGTAATGTGCGAAGTTTTAAATGCAGATGGAACACCACATTCTACAAATTCTCGTGCAACTATTGATTCAGATGATGATGATTTCTGGTTTGGATATGAGCAAGAATATTTCTTATGTGATTTAGAAACAAGACTGCCGTTAGGTTTCCCTAAAGGAGGATATCCTGATCGTGCTCAAGGACCATACTATTGTTCTGTAGGTGCACGCAATGCATATGGACGCGAGATAGTTGAAGAGCATTTTGATTTATGCTTAGAAGCTGGATTAAATATTGAAGGTATTAATGCTGAAGTTGCTGCCGGACAATGGGAATTCCAAATATTTGCAAAAGGAGCAAAACGTGCTGCTGATGAAATTTGGATTGGTCGTTATTTATTAGAAAGAACAGCAGAAAAATATGGTGTATATGTAGAATGGCACCCTAAACCACTTGGAAAAGATGCAGACTGGAACGGTTCAGGTATGCATGCTAACTTCTCTAACGGAAAAATGAGAACATGTGGCGACAAAAAAGTATTTGATGCAATTTGTGAAGAGTTCGGAAAACATATTAAAGAACATATGGACGTATACGGAGCATACAATGATCAACGATTAACAGGTAAACACGAAACGGCTTCAATTCACGACTTCTCATATGGTGTTTCTGACCGCGGTGCTTCTATCCGTATCCCTGTAGGCACTGTAGAAGATGGATGGAAAGGTCGTTTAGAAGACAGAAGACCGGCATCTAACGGTGACCCATATAAAATTGGTGCTGTTATCGTAAAATCGGTAAAAGCTTCAGGGCAAATTTAATAGTGTCTTAAATTATAATAAAAACCTTCAAACTATAAGCTTGAAGGTTTTTTTATTATTGCACAATCAAGAGTATTTTGTATTTTGGCTATAAAAATATGTACTTAGTGAATACCGGTAAAAAAATACAAATTAATCGTCATTTATTTTACGAAACATCTCACTCACCTTCTCTTCTCGATATTGTTGGTGAAGAAATGATTTCTCACGTAATAGACTTCTGCTTTATTGCTAATCCATACTACCCTGACAAAGCACTTACAGAGAAATTACAGGAAAAACTTCCTTCTCTCATGAAATCATACCCTTCGAGCAATCCTAAAATATCGGCACAACATTTAGCTTCGGTGCTTCATGTAAAACCGGAACAGCTCATTATTGGGAATGGAGCTACTGAGTTAATAACAATAATTCAGAAAGAATTTGTTCATGAACTTGCTATTCCTATTCCAACATTTAGTGAATACACCGAAAAACTACGTTCTCACACCTCAGCAAAACTCTATCAGTTGCCTGCACATAATAGATATCAACTTAATCTTTCTGATTATGCCGCATGGATTAAAAAACAAAACATTCGGTCTGCTCTTATTATAAACCCGGGAAATCCAACCGGACAGTTACTTCCGCTCTCCAAAATGCTTCTTTTTTTAGAAGAAATGAAGCATCTGGAACATATTATTATTGATGAGTCTTTTATTGACTTTGCCGGAGATGAAATTCCCAGCATTATTCCACATATTCAAAAATTCCCTAACACTATGGTAATTCGTTCAATGAGCAAACATTGCGGAGTACCGGGGCTACGTCTTGGATATTGCTGTACGGCAAACATTACATTCCTCAAACATTTACAAACGCTCTTGCCGGTATGGAACATCAATACTATTGCAGAATATTTTTTAACACAATTACACGCAACTGATGCGATATATCATACCACAAGAAAACAAGTTATTAGAGATGTGCAAGATTTGTATACCTCTCTCCAAAAAATCCCCGGCTTTGAAGTATATAAAACAGGAAGCAATTTTATTATGGTAAAAGTTTGCTGCGGATTAACAGCCACAGAATTACAACACAAATTACTTGAAGATTTCTTGGTGTATGTTCGTGATTGCAGCAATAAAATTGGTCTCGACAACTATCATATTAGAATTGCATCGCAAGGAAAACAAAAAGATGCGTTTTTATTGGATGCCCTACAAAAAATATCGAAACAATATGCCTAAAAAAGTACTCATAGTTGCTCGTAGAGAAATACGGAAGAACAAACTCATTAATTGGGTTTCTGAAGTGTATTTGCAAATTTTGGGGGAATATGGCGTAATCCCGATTATTGTTCCAATTGCAGAAAGTACAATACAAAATCTTGAGGTTTACACACAAGACTATGATGGCCTCCTTATGGTTGAAGGCGGCGATGTAAATCCTAAACGGTATAACGAAACCTATAACGAGCAAAAACTCGAAGAACGTGACGATATTAAAGACAGCATTGAATTTGCCTGTTGCAAACACGCTATTACGAACAACAAACCAGTTTTAGGAATCTGCCGAGGCATGCACATTATAAACACAATGTTTGGTGGCACCTTGCATCTTGACGTTCACGACGCAAATAATAATTCGGTGCTTCATGTACATTATGAGGCATACGACACGCACCGCCACCACATTACAATTATAGAAAACACTCCATTATTTACCTGGTATAAACAAACAAATCTTGATGTTACCACCTATCATCATCAAGGCATTAAGAAACTTGGAGAACATCTAATCCCAATGGCAATATCAGACGACAAACTTATTGAAGCCATCTATCATCCTCACTACTCATTTGTTGTTGGACTGCAATTTCATCCTGAACGAATGTATACCGAACACCGCGGAAATGCACGTGTTTTTGAATCTTTTATCAAATCATTATAACTACAACAAAATGGAATTTACAAGCTTTAAAGAAATAGCCCTCAAATACAAAGTTATCTTTTTTGATGCCTTTGGTGTTCTTAAAACATATAAAGGAGTTTTTCCCGGTGTAAAAGAGATGTTGGGCTATTTACAAGAAAACAATATTGACTTTTATGTCCTTACAAACGATGCTTCTCGTAGCCCTGAACTCCTCGTAAAAAGCTACCATAATGCAGGAGTAACAGAAATAACCGAAGAAAAAATTATCTCTTCGGGCATGCTCGCAAGAGAATACATCCACTATAAAGTAAAGAACGGTACAATAGCATACTTAGGAACCGAACAATCTGCACATTATTTAGAAAAAAAAGGAGTTAACGTAATTCCTATTCAGGCAGTTGATATTGATAATTGCCAAGACATACAATTATTGGTTTTTCTTGACGATGAAGGGTTTACATGGGATATTGATTTAAATAAAACGCTTAATCTTTTACGTAAAAATCCGGTTCCCGTAATTGTTGCCAACACAGACGGTACATACCCGGTGGCTAATAAAGAAGTTGCCATTGCGATTGGGGCTATTTCAGAAATGATAGAAAAACTTGCACGAAAAACATTTATTAGATTCGGAAAACCTGACTCTCAAATATTTAATTATGCGTTTAATTATGCCATAAACGATGTTACTATTACCAAAAATGACATCCTCATGGTAGGCGATTCTTTAATTACCGATATTATTGGTGGTAATAAATTTGGTATTGACACCTGTTTAGTTCTTACCGGTAATATTCAACCGGAAAATTACCATTTGCAAATTGCCGCTCTTGGAATTGTACCGGATTATATTTGCGAGTCTGTTGCCACCTAAACTAGTAACAGTCAATTTCTTTACAAGAATTTACAGGAGTAATTCCTTCACAGTCATATTAAACCTATCATGTTTTTTCTTGCAATAATTGATAGGTATCTAAAAAATATTTTGCGATTTTATTAGTATGTTTGATATAGAAACAGCGACAATATAATTAAAAAATATAGATATGGAAGGAACAAATACCAAACATGCTACCTGTATAGAAAAAGAAAACTGGCATGCATTCACAGAACAAGATGTATTACAAGAATTAGCATCATCTACTCAAGGAATTTCTTCTGAGGAAGCAACTAAACGAATTGAACGCTGCGGCCCAAATAAGTTGCCAAGCGGAAAAAAAATTACTGTTTGGGAAATAATTCTTGCTCAAGTTCTTAACCCTCTTATTTTTATCCTCATTATTGCCGCTATTGCTTCTATACTTATTGGAGAAGCTGCCGATGCAATTTTCATATTCTTAGTAATTATTATAAATAGCGGACTTGGCACATATCAAGAATATAATGCAGAAAAAAGTGCTCAAAGTTTACAAAGTTTACTCAAAATAAAAGCCCGCGTTCTTAGAGATGAACAAGAAATAGATATTGACTCGGAACACCTTGTTCCCGGAGATATTGTATTTCTTGAATCCGGATTAAAAGTTCCGGCTGACATTAGAATTTTAGATGCCACAAATCTTACTATTGACGAAAGTTTTTTAACCGGAGAATCCATAGCGGCAAAAAAACAGGTAGGAACACTCCGCGAAAATACAGGAGTAAGCGAACGAACAAATATTGCCTTTGCCGGCTCAACGGTAATGTCGGGACGAGGAATGGGGGTTGTTATTGGAACCGGTGCTCACACTCAAGTTGGTCTTATTGCCGTAAATGTAACCGAATCACATTCTGCAAAACCCCCCTTGGTGGTGAGAATGGAAAAGTTTATTAAAATAATTAGTATTGTAATTATTATCCTCAGTGTTTTCTTAGGTATATACCTCAGGATGCAAGGTCTTGATCTTACGGCAATATTCTTTTTTGTAGTTGCACTTGCAGTTTCGGCTATTCCGGAGGGACTTCCAATTGCCTTAACCGTAGCTCTTTCAATTGCAACCAAACGAATGTCTAAACGGAATGTAATTGTACGGAAACTAAATTCGGTAGAAAGTTTAGGCAGCTGTACGGTTATTGCCAGTGATAAAACCGGAACACTTACCGTAAATCAACAAACCGTAAAAAAAATAGTATTGCCATCCGGCGAATCATTTACATTTACGGGAGAAGGATATAATGGCAGCGGAACTGTTTCTGACGATAAATATCCTGAAACACAAATAGATTACACCTACAATTCTCAAGTAACTACAATAGCAAAAATCTCTGTAATGGCTAACGAAGGAACACTTTCAGAGAAACAGGGAACATGGGAACATCATGGAGATGCCATGGATGTTGCCCTCTTAGGCATGAGCTATAAATTAGGTCTTGCACCTACAACAACCTATGAGGAATTTAAACGCTTAGATATTATTCCGTACGAATCCGAAAAGAAATTTTCTGCTATTTTCTGTAGCAAAAATGATATTAGTTATATTGGTGTTAAAGGAGCTGTAGAAACAATTCTTAGTTTTTGTACAAAAATGGCGATGGGCGACAAAGATACCCTTGTTGATATTGACAAAGACCGTATCCTTTCTCAAGCTCAAGAAATGGCAGAAAAAGGATATCGTGTTCTTGCGGTTGCCGGAGGCAAGTATCCCGATTTTGTAAAAAAAGAAACATATAATGACGATGAAATTCCCGATTTAACCCTCTTTGGGCTCATTAGCTTTATGGATCCTATGCGACCCGAAGCAAAAGAATCGGTTGAAACCTGTAAAAAAGCAGGTATTAAAGTAATTATGATTACCGGCGATCATCCGGCTACTGCTCAAACTATTTCTCAAGAATTAGGCATTGCACAAGAAAACGAATCGGCAGTTACCGGACAAATGTTACTTGAGGTTGGTTCACCGGATAGCCCTGCATATGAAAATATGGTGTTATCTACTCATGTATTTGCACGCGTATCTCCTACTCAAAAACTTGAAATTGTTGATGTGCTAATTCGCTCCGGTGAATTTGTTGCCGTTACCGGAGATGGGGTTAATGATGCCCCTGCCTTAAAACGAGCAAACATTGGAGTTGCAATGGGTTCCGGAACTGACGTTGCAAAAGAAGTTGGATCTATGATTGTTGTTGATGATAATTTTTCATCAATTGTTGCCGGCGTAGAAGAAGGCAGATTTGCATATGATAATGTGAGAAAAGTAATTTATCTCCTTATTTCAACCGGTGCCGGCTTAATATTATTAATATTAGCATCTCTTTTTGCCGGACTCCCATTACCGCTTTTAGCAGCACAGTTACTTTGGTTAAATTTAGTTACTAATGGTATTCAAGACGTTGCTCTTGCATTTGAAGGTGGAGAACCGGGTGCAATGAAAAGAAAACCAAGAAAACCAAAAGAAGGAATTTTTAATTCACTTATGATTAAGCAAACTATTATTTCCGGAGTAACTATGGGAGTATTAGCATTTGGTTTTTGGTATTGGCTGGTTGGCAGTTATGGAGACAGCATGACACCTGAGCAAGAGTATTCTGCACGAAATCTTGTGTTACTTTTAGTGGTGTTTTTACAAAACTTCCATGTATTTAACTGTCGCTCAGAAGTAAGCTCTGCATTTAGAGTGCCGCTAAAACGAAATATATTATTAGTATTTGGTGTGTTAGTGGCACAAGGAATTCATATTCTGAGTATGCAAATTCCTTTTATGCAAGAAGTATTACGTATAGAACCAATTCCGGTTATGCATTGGGTATATGTACTCGCACTTGCAGCTCCAATTATTGTGGTTGTTGAACTATTCAAATTAGTTCAACGCAAGAAACAGGTGTAGGTATAGTTCTCCCGTATTTGATAAACTATTATACAATATTTGTATATTACTGACAAGAATCGTATGATAACGGTGATTAAATGGTAAATGAAATGAGGGATATTATTATTCTCAGCTTATTATAATTATGAAAAAAACATCATTGCATAGCTTTTTAAAAACACTGCTTTGTAATATATTTTTTTGGGTAATCATGATCTCATTATTTGCTTGTTCAACAAATAATGATAGATCTAGTCAAACAAACAAATACAAAAACGACACATGCGATGCATTAGTTAGTATACATAAAGATTCTATAAATGAACTTAATAGTATTGAGATGTTTAGTTTGTATGCAGAATACTTTAATTTTGATTTACATAATCCTTCAAAAGATATTGAAAGGTGGAAAATAAACCTTCTTTACGAAAATATTGATTCTAGTAATGTTGTTGAGTTTTTTTCTAATCATGCATTTATTGCATTCAAATTTCCGCAAAAAGAAATAGCATATGAAACTATGATAAATATTAAAAAAAGAGCATTATATGTGCAAAATGAAACACCTCAAAAATATATTGGTCAAATAGGGACATTCTATAAAGGTGGAGGGAGTTACTATCAGTATGGTGATATTATAATATACCATTTTCTTTTGTGTAGTTCTTCTAAAGAAGCATTAGAACATGACCAGAAAATATGGAATTATCTTAGAGAACATGGTTTTATAGGTAAGTATATTAGATTTGAATGCAGCTATAAAAACCTTATAATAAAAGAATAGTATTTTTCACACTGTCCTTGTAAGTCGCAAAACTAAGCTTAATACGCTCTTTTATTATTTTTTTCTATATAATTAATAAAAGCATTATTTACCGCTCTATTACCTCCCGGCGTAGGATAGTCTCCGGTAAAATACCAGTCTCCGGTATGGTTCGGACAAGCTTTATGAAGATTTGCTACCGTTTGGAATACTAATTCAACATCAATGGTAACCTCATCCGGACGAAGCATTTGAGAAATTTTTGCACTTATTTCGTCATCAGTAAAAGGAGCATAAATTTCTTTTACATAATTAATAATTTCTTCTTTTGGTTTATGTGCCTGTTCTTTAGATTTTTTATACACCTCATTAATAATACGTTCCTGCTTAGTATCTTTTAACAATTCTATTGCAGCAGTAAACGCACACAAATCGCCCAACTTTGCCATATCAATTCCATAACAGTCAGGATAACGAATTTGAGGTGCTGATGAAACTACCACAATTTTTTTAGGGTGCAATCTGTATAAAATTTTCAAAATACTCTTTTTCAAGGTCGTTCCTCTCACTATAGAATCATCAATTACAACAAGATTATCGGTTTCTTTTATAATTCCATAGGTAACATCATATACATGGGCTACTAAATCATCTCTACTAGTGTCTTCAGTAATAAAAGTTCTTAGCTTAACATCTTTTATTGCTATTTTCTCCAGACGAGCACTCTGCTCTAAAATTTTCTGTAATGCATCAGGAGTAAGAGCTCCTTTGTTTTGCAAATCAAGAATTTGAGTTTGTTTAACCTCATTTATATACGTTCTCATTCCCTCAATCATTCCATAATACCCAATTTCTGCAGTATTTGGTATAAATGAAAGCACCGTATTTTCTATATCATGGTCAACTGCCTTTAAAATTTGAGGAATTAACAATTCTCCCATTCGTTTACGTTCAGCATAAATATCGGCATCGCCACCACGAGAGAAATATATTCGTTCAAAAGAACATGCTTTTTTCTCTTTTGGTGTTCTAATTTGCTCTACAAGCAATTGCCCGTCTTTTTTAACAATAACAGCATGTCCCGGAGGAATTTCACAAACCTCTGAAAGCGGAACATTAAATGCGGTTTGAATAACCGGACGTTCAGATGCAGCCACAATTATTTCATCATTTGCATAGTAAAATGCGGGACGAATACCGGAAGGGTCACGGAAAATAAAGGAGTCTCCATGACCAATTATACCGGAAATCACATATCCACCATCCCAATGTTTAGAAGCATCTCTTAACACATTTCCAAGATTTAATTGTTGAGATATTAATTCTGATATCTCAACATTTGAGCATCCATTATCTTTAAATTGCGAAAAAATTCGTTGATTTTCCCTGTCAAGGAAATGACCAATTTTTTCTATCATCGTAACAATATCGGTATATGCCTTAGGATGCTGCCCTAAATCGAGCAGTTTTTGGAATAGCTCATCCATATTTGCCAAATTAAAATTTCCGGCAATCATTAACGAACGAGTTCTCCAATTGCTATCACGTTTAACCGGATGCACACAAGAAATATCATTTCCACCATAGGTTCCATAACGCAAATGCCCTAAATAAATATCGGCAGCAAATTGTGTGTTATGTTTAATCCAATGGGCATCCTTGAGCAAATCAGGATTTGTTTTCTGAATCTCAACATAGGGCTTGTTAATATCATTAAAAAGCTTAGCTATTGGAGAATTTTTATTGGTTCTAATACGCGTAAGATACTCATTACCTTTATCAGCATCAATCTTACAAAACGCTATCCCGGCACCATCCTGACCGCGATTATGCTGTTTTTCCATGAGCAAATACAGCTTATTTAAGCCATATTTCCACGTACCATATTTTGCTTGATAATATTCGAGAGGTTTTAGAAGACGGATGAACGCTATACCGCATTCATGTTTAATAGGGTCACTCATTGTATAAAAACTTAAAACTATCCGCACAAATGTAATTATTTTATTATGTCTTACAACTGCGTATTTTTACCTTTTTTTTAACAATTTGTAATAAAAACCTTATAAAAAAAATATTCTTTCATGCTTTAATACCATAATTATATGTATTTTTATATACTATTATCTGTAAGAGCATGAATGATTTAAATTGCACTGAAACGCATATTCCTGAGTTTTTTCACAAAAACAGTCTTGATTTTGCTGAAATTCAAAAAACAATAACGATTCTTATTGGAATATGCTGCGGAATTATTACTACTATTTTTTCTATAATTTTTTTGTTTTACGCATCATATTCTGTAACAGGAATATTTGTATTTTTTTCTATATCAAGCTTTTTGCTTACAATAAAAAAAACTCACACATATAGTTATATCTATGTAAGCATTGCTGTGTTTTGTCTCATCGCCGCTTATGTTCTCTTACCGCTTACAGACTTTGCATATACATTTATTCTTATTCCAATTATTGCCTCATTGCTAACTCCGCCGTTTTGGGTGATTTTTTTATCTATTATAAGTTTAGTTGCCCCACTATTTTTAGGTAGTTATGTACATTCAGTAACCGTATTGGAACACTCTATTTTTATTTCACTCTTTATTTCCATTTTTTGCATAAGTTTTTTAGGAAAAATCTATTTGGAGAAACAATTTAAACTAATTCAAAAACACTCTCAAGCACATATAGCATCTGAAATACAAAAAAAACTTTTAGATATTTCAACATCAATACGAACTCATATGGGAAACATTCTTGGGTTCTTTAGTGTTTTAAAAACAGATGGGTATAAAGACATTATTGAGAATAGTTATATTATTGAAAACCTTGAAAAAGAAACACATAATTTTCTCCAATCTTTTTCATTTAAAGAGAAAACTACGGTAGAACATGTTGAATCGCCAAGTATTATTTCGTGCATTCAAGACACAATTTCTAATTCAATTTCTAAAAAACATTTCATCACCTTTTCTGTTACTGCAAAAAATACTATTCCGGATACAATACATGATTCTTTTGATGATTTTAAGACTGTCTTACAAGAAATCATTACGGTTATTACCAAAAATCGTGTGTTAAAATCGGTTCTTCATATTCATGTTGATGTGTATTTTCCGCTTGAATCAAAAACATCCTACACCTTTTTATTTGAAGTTCTGGCAAATAATGTAAAAAAACTTCCTCACCCGGCACCGCCATCTATTGATATTTTAGCTGATTCTTACTCAAATATTGACATGATGCTGTATGCTACTCAAGAAAAACGATTTGCAAAAATCTATCTACCAAAAACATTACAAATTCTTGAAACACATCATGGGAAAATCGGCATAATACAACCCGATGAAAAAACAACCGGTTTTGTGTTTAGCTTTCCATTCTGGAAAAAAAATCCAAGTCAGTCAACAAACGCAACGCTCCATAGGCCCGACAAAAAATCTGAAGCACCTACGGACATATCTAAGCTTACCGTTTTACTGGTTGAAGACAATCTCATGAACCAAAATATGGTTGCCATGATTCTTAAAAAACGTGTCAAAAAAATTAAAACAGCTAACAATGGCAAAGAAGCACTACAGATTCTTGCGTCAGAAAAATTTGATGTAATTTTAATGGACATTCAAATGCCAATTTTGGATGGATATAAAACTACCCGAAAAATTCGAGAAATTGAGATGGGAAAAACACAAGGAACTCCAATTATTGCTCTTACTGCAAATGCATTAAACAATGAACGTGAACGGTGTTTTTCTGAAGGCATGAACGGATACCTCAGTAAACCTTTTGGCGTTCAGGAACTTATTGACTGCATTACGAAAACAATTTCTGCCGTTCAATCGCAATAAGTATCATGCAATACATGAGACAATGCCTGTTTATATGCATCTCTTGTGTATGCAGAAGATATCGTTGTGTATGTATTCTCTCTCATCTTTTGTTTCTTTTCGGGAGTCATTACACAAAGTGTTTCTATATAAAATGCGAGATCATTTGCACAAAAATGGCGAGGTAATACCAATCCATTTTTTTTATGATGAATCACTTCCGTAATGTGCGATTCTTGAAGGGCAATAATTGGAACGCCGAAACTCAGAGTTTCTAAAAGCAAAACACTATCTGTGTGAGAATCAAGAAAGATGGTAATATCAACAGACTCACGGTTAAAAAAATTATGCAATTCACTATATGAAAAACGTGTATGCGAAAATGAAATATGAGATTTTGCACTCAGCTTCTTATTACAATACTTCAAAAAACACTCATGCTCATGATGACTTGAAATATGCGTCCACCTATAGGTATTAGTCTGCGGTAACATAGCAAGCGCTTGTGCAATTATGGTAAAATGAGCATTCTCAGAAAAAGACACGACATGAAACTCAGGTGTGATAGAAGCTCTCCGTAGTTCTTTTACTTCTACTCCTTTTGGCACAAAAAACATAGAATGAGAGAAGTCCGGAAATTTCTTCATGTAATAGGTCTTTAGATAATCAGAAGAAAACATAATTACCTGTATTTTTTTTAATATGGAAGACATAGTCGCAGCATCCTGTTCGGAATTAGCTCTATCAAGTCGAGCTGCAAATGTAGCCGACAGGTCTTTCATTCTCGAAAAAGCCATATCATACACAAGAATATCGTTACTCACTTCCGGGAAATAACAGGTAATTGAAGATGTTCCCGTAACAATATGACTAAGCTGCCTCTGCAAAACAAGACTGGTATAACACCTCTTAATACAGAAAGAAACACGCCTCGTTTTTTTATCCCCCTTCTCCCCCAACAAACAGTGATATATATTTCTCCGGATTTCTCCCAAAAATCCACGAAAGAAAAATGATATTTTTTGCAAACATGAGGGCTTCATGTCTATTGATATTGATTCCACCTGTTTAGGAAACAATGTAATATCTACCTCATCAGTATGAGAAATAAGTATAATACGGTCAAATAACTCAGAAAAACACAAAATATCTACCGCAATAGAAATGTCATTGTGTGAAGAAGTGTGTGAACCAACAATATAATAAAGTACGTGCGTCATATCACTTTTTTTGTTACAGAAAAACAGCAAGTAAATGTCTCAAAGATACACATCTGCATAAAGTTTTCAAAAATAAGGTATCAAGTCATAATATCTGCTTTTTTTATAGTATTTTGCGATGTTAAATACATAGAAACTTGGGTAATACGGCACAAAGGGATAAAAAAGTAGTCATTGCATCTATCAAGAATGCTCACAATTCTCACCCCTTGCCTATACTCCCAAACAATAAAACCTATTATAAAGATGAAGCAAAGTCTTTTTAGCGAGCACGAATGGTGTATCATTGAAGAAGGATTCGACCCAAAACGACATGAGATTGCAGAAAGTATTTTCAGTATCGGAAACGGGCATATGGGGCAACGAGCAAATTTCGAAGAAACCTATACCGGAGAAACCTTAGCGGGAAATTATATTGGAGGCGTTTTTTATCCCGACAAAACACGCGTTGGATGGTGGAAAAACGGGTATCCCGATTATTTTGCAAAAGTTCTTCATGCTCCTATATGGATTCCTCTAGAAATCACAATAGACGGAGAAACGCTTGACCTTGCAAAAACTAAGGTGCTTTCTTTTACGAGAACACTCAATATGCAAGAAGGAATACTTATGCGAACATGTACCGTGAAACTAAAAAACGGAAAAGAACTAAGCATAGAAAGTACTCGTTTTGTGAGCATTGTATCTTCAGAAATAGGTGCATTACAATACACTATTACCTGTAATTCTGAAGCTGAAATTTGTATACAATCATACATCTGTTCTAATGTAAAAAATAAAGATTCTAATTACGACGAAACCTTTTGGGAGCCGATTTCTCATAACACGCAAGATGCTTATGCGGTATTACTGGATCAAACTAAGCAAACCCCATTTAATGTTCCCACCTTTACCCTGGCAACAGGAATGTGTAATAAGGTTTATACACATACTGATATCTGTTCCGGTACTATCCATGCCGAAAAACAAAACATATCAGAAGAGTTTCGTTGCAAGATACAGGCAAAAGAAAAAATTGTTATTGAAAAAATTGCCGCTCAACTTTCATCACGAAATTATGCGGTTTCTGAATTACTAAAAAACACCTACACACGCCTAGACGAAGCTGTAAAAAAGGGCTTCACAGCACTATTACAAGAACATAAAGCCGCTTGGTTAGAAAAATGGAAATTAAGCGATGTGCAAATTGAAGGAGATTTAGCCGCACAACAAGGAATTCGGTTTAATATTTTTCAATTACAACAAACCTATACCGGCGAAGACAGCCGATTAAACATTGGACCAAAAGGATTTACCGGCGAAAAATACGGAGGTGCAACCTATTGGGATACCGAAGCATTTTGCTTTCCCTTTTATTTGGCAACATCACCGGAGCATGTGGCAAAAAATTTACTTTTATATAGATACCAACAATTACCGCAAGCCATTGCTAATGCAGAAAAATTGGGATTCAAACAAGGAGCAGCATTATACCCTATGGTAACCATGACCGGAGACGAATGTCACAACGAATGGGAAATTACCTTTGAAGAGATTCACAGAAACGGAGCAATTGCCTACGCAATATATAATTATATAAACTACACCGACGATAAACAATACCTCATTGATTATGGACTGGAAGTTTTAATAGCTATATCTCGTTTTTGGGCACAACGTGTTCATTTTTCACATATAAAAAAGAAATATGTAATGCACGGGGTAACCGGACCAAACGAATACGAGAATAATATAAACAATAATTGGTACACCAATTACTTTGCCCGCTGGTGTTTACAATATACCTTAGAAACAATTAGTTGGATAAAACGTGTAGCTCCCGAGCAGTATGAACAGATAAAACAGACATGTGCATTCGACGAAAATATTGAAGTAATACGGTGGACAGACATTACCAAGAACATATACCTTCCGGTTGATACACAATACGGTATTATTCTGCAACAAGAAGGATATTTAGATAAAGAATTAAAAACAACGAATGAATTAGATCCGGCAGAACGCCCTATAAACCAACATTGGTCGTGGGACAGAATATTACGGTCATGTTTTATAAAACAAGCCGATGTAGTACAAGGACTCTATGTATTTGAAGAAGATTTTGATGATGAAACCATCAGAAGAAATTTTGATTTTTATGAAGCTCGTTGTGTGCATGAATCCTCATTATCTCCCTGCATACATTCGGTAGTTGCTTCAAAAATCAGAAACCTCGATAAAGCGTACGAGCTCTATTTACGCACCGCCCGTTTAGATTTAGACGATTATAATAAAGAAGCGCATGAAGGTTTGCACATAACCAGCATGTCGGGTTCATGGCTTGCAATAGTTCAAGGATTTGCAGGAATGAGAGTAAAAAAAGGCACCGTATGTTTTAGTCCAATCCTTCCGGAGCAATGGATCTCATATTCATTTTATATACAGTTTAAATCTGCATTATATAAGATTACCGTAGATGCAAAAAACATAACAATTTCTACAGAGTCTACTACTACCGAAAAAGTACAGATATATAATAAAGAATACCTTATAAAACCAAAGCAAGTTATTTCGGTGAAGCACAAAACGAAGTAATATAGTCTTGCACCACAGGAGGATAATGTTCATATTCAAGAGCATGAACCTTCTGAGCAAGCTCTAAATATGTATCGGTTGGAGCAACAGAACAGCGAGCCTGAAAGAGAATTCTCCCATTATCATATATTTCATCAATCAAATGTATGGTAATACCCGTTTCCTGTTCCTTATTTTGCACAACCGCTTTGTGAACATTATTGCCATACATTCCCTTGCCACCATACTTTGGTAAAAGAGCAGGATGAATATTAATTATTCTATCAGGAAATGCGGTAATAAGATATGCAGGCACGAGTAATAAAAAACCAGAGAGTACAATAAACTGCACATTATCTTTCTTAAGTTGTTCAATTACAGTATTGGTAGTATATAAATCATCCTTAGAAAACACCGTAACCGGAACAGAGCAGGCATTGGCACGTTGAATAACAAGAGCTTGAGGATTATTTGTGAATAATCTCGTGATTTTGATTTCAGAATCCGAAAAATAGTTCATTAAATTCTCTGCATTTGTACCAGAACCCGAAGCAAAAACTGCAATATTTGTCATAAAATTGTTAATAACTGTTAATAAAAACGAGAGGGCAAAAATATAAATTATTGATAATCAGAAACACAAAAAAAGAGAAAAAAAAATATTATTACTTTTTTCTTTTTTGTAAAAAAAAAAATACAGTTATTTGCACTGATTAAAAATAACTAACTATTAATTAATAACTAAAAATTACAACTATGTCAGAAATTGCATCAAAAGTTCAAGCAATCATTGTAGACAAGTTAGGTGTTGACGAAAGCGAAGTAACTCCTGAAGCTAATTTTACAAATGATTTAGGCGCTGATTCATTAGACACTGTAGAATTAATCATGGAATTCGAAAAAGAATTCAACATTGCTATCCCAGATGAGCAAGCAGAAGGTATCGCAACAGTAGGTGATGCTATCTCTTACATCGAAAAAAATCTTAAATAATCTTAATTACATTTAAGTTTTCAGCTTATGGAATTTAAAAGAGTAGTAGTAACCGGTATTGGTGCTTTTACTCCTCTTGGCAATAATTTAGATGAAATTTACAAAAATCTCGAGAATGGAGTAAGTGGTAGTGCACCTATCACTTACTTTAATACCGAGAAGTACAAAACTAAATTTGCTTGTCAGGTAAAGCCATATAATCTTGAAGATTATGTGGACAGGAAAGAAGCCCGCAAAATGGATCCGTATTCGCATCTTGCTATGGCTGCTGCTGCAGAATGTATTGCTGACTCTAATATTTCATTAGACTCAGTAGATTTAGACAGGTTTGGGGTTATTTGGGGTTCAGGAATAGGTGGACTATCAACGTATCAACATGAAATTGTTGAATTTGCACGTGGAGATGGTTCTCCAAGATTCAACCCTTTCTTTATTCCAAAAATGATATCAAACATAGCTGCGGGGTATATTTCTATTAAGTACGGCTTACGAGGACCTAGTTATACAACTACTTCTGCTTGTGCTTCTGCAACTCACGCCATGATTGATGCATTTAATTACATTCGTCTCGGAAAATCTGACATCATTATGACAGGTGGGTCTGAAGCAACAATTAATGAAAGTGGTGTTGGTGGTTTTAATGCCATGAAAGCACTTTCAGAAAATAATGAGGAAATGGAGTCAGCTTCTCGTCCTTTTGATGCTACAAGAGATGGATTTGTAATGGGTGAAGGCGGTATTGCATTTATCTTTGAAGAATATGAACATGCAAAAGCACGTGGGGCAAAAATCTATGCAGAAATAGTTGGTGGCGGTATGAGTTCAGATGCTCATCACTTAACAGCACCTCATCCTGAAGGTTTAGGAGCTATGAATGTTATGAAATACGCCATTGAAGATGCAGGCATTTCTCTTACTGATATTGATTATATTAATGTTCACGGAACAGCGACTCCATTAGGCGATGTTGCAGAAACTTCAGCAATTGTAAAACTATTTGGAGAACATGCATATAAGGTAAATATTAGTTCTACAAAATCAATGACAGGACACTTATTAGGTGCTGCCGGTGCAATGGAAACATTAGCATGTATTTTTGCTATTGAAAAAGGTATTATACCTCCAACCATTAACCACAAGGTACCTGATGAAAATATTGACCAAAAATTGAATCTTACCTTAAACAAAGCTCAAAAACGTGATGTTACATACGCTTTAAGTAATACATTTGGATTTGGTGGTCATAATGGTTCTGTAATAATTAAGAAATATCAGAAATAATTTGTGATTTTCACAAGCATACAACATATTAAACTCCTTTTTTGCTCTCCGGCAGAAAAGGAGTTTTTTTTTAAATTAAAACATCTATTAGGTTTTTCTCCTCAAAACTTGTTCTATTACAAAAAAGCATTTACTCATAAATCCGCTAATTGCCTAAATAATGGCGTTCGGTTATGCAACGAGCGACTTGAATACTTGGGAGACACTGTACTAGATTCAATTATTGCAGATTATTTATTTCATTTATATCCTCAAAAACCGGAAGGGTTTCTTACTAAAATCAAATCTCGAATTGTAAACAGAAAATCCTTAAATGATATAGCGGCAACCTTGCATCTTGATGCTTTTATTCAATCAAATATCCCAAACCTACAGTCAAATGATGCCATGGGTAATGCGTTTGAGGCATTGGTAGGTGCAATATATCTTGACAAAGGATACTCTTTTACTAAGAAATATATTATCTCTAAGATTCTTTCGAAAATGTTTGATTTTGCATATTTAGAACAAGTTGACATTAATTATAAAAGCCAACTTATTGAAATAGTGCAAAAAAATAAAAACACCATTCTATTTCAAACAGAAGTGGATCAAGATAATTCATGTTGTAATCAAGCATTCACGTCAACACTCTTTATTAACAATCAAGCAATTGCTGTTGGCAAAGGAGTAACAAAAAAAGAAGCGGAACAACATGCGGCACAACAAGCAATGTCGCAATCACAAATAGCCGAGGTGTAATACTAATCTTGTAATAATATGAAACTTCTTTACAGTCTTTTATTTACAGTACTCTCAGCATGCGCTTTTAGCCAAATAGGACAAGAAATTACTCATAATTCCATTAGGTATAAAATTATATCAGGCAGCACGCTTGAAGTAATTGCTAACTCTCCTCAATATTCTGGGTTTATTGAAATTCCTGAAGAGGTAGAGCATAATGGCACAAGCTTTACCGTAACCTCTATTGGAGAAGACGCATTTAAAAACAGTAGTATTACCAATATTGAATTACCAAAAACAATAACACAGATAACAAAAGGAGCATTTTGGGGATGCAGCGATTTGTATTCATTTTATATTGATCATCAAAATCTATCATATAGAACTATTGATGGAGTGCTCTATTCATACGACGCCTCTCTGTTAATCCAATGTCCGGCTTTAAAAGAAAACATAACTATTTCTGAATATACAACTGCAATTGAAGAAGGGGCTTTTGCGTATTGCACAAATATTACGTCCATAACTATTCCTAATCATATTACAAGTATTCCTTCTCGAGCTTTTTATAATTGCAACAAATTACAAACAGTCGTATTTTCTGAAAATCTTCAAACGATTGGAGAATATGCATTCTATAACTGTCATGCTCTTTCATCGGTATCTTTTCCTGTATCATTAACAAATATTGATGATTATGCATTTTCTGCATGTTCGGGGATTCACACCTTAGAATTCAAAGGCACTACTCCGCCTACATTAGGCATTGATGTTTTTGAAAGCATCCAAAATGGCACGTCAATATACGTTCCTGAATCCTCCGTTAGTGTATATGCTCAAGATTCCTTTTGGAGTTCCTATTCGGTAATCAGTAATACGTTTTTATCTGTTTCTAACACGGCACTAAACGTAAAGATTTACCCTAATCCCTTTACAAATCAAATTATTATAGAACACACGAGTTCTTGTTATGAATACATCTTCACCCTTTACTCAATACAAGGCACTGAAATAATACAAGAAGTTACCTCAGGAACGCATGTTCAGAACCTTGATTTTTTACCATCGGGCACATATCTATATACTATAAGCTGTAGAGAAACATCACAGAGAGGTGTTCTTGTTAAGAACTAGAAACAGTACTCGTAATTTCCCCATCAGAAAAACGAGTTATTATGGTATCACCCGTATGTATATCGCCAGCAGTTACAACCTTTCCGTCTTTATTCTTTGTAATTGAATACCCTTTTTTTAGAATCGCAAGAGGATTTTGTAACTCTAAGTCTTTTTCGAGCAATTGAATATTCGCACTCTCAGTTTGAAACACAGAGTCTGTTTTATTAGAAATCTGTTCAATGGTTCTTCTAATTACATGCTGTTGAGTTTGCAACAACGAAAAAGCTTTACTAACTAGAGTATTTTGAGTTTTTGCACAATCCTGATTACAGCCAGCAAAAATATCTCTGGTTTTTTCATTCAATTCAGAAGCAAGTACACGTAATGCTCTTGTTGCAGATACTGATAATTCTTTGCTGTTTTGCAATACGTTATTTTGTAAACCCATAAGCTCTGTTCTCTGTTGAAAAAACAGCTCTTGCACATGAGATGTAATCTGGGCTTGCAAATCGGAAATACGATATAACACATGCAGAGCTTTTTGAATAAAAAAATCTGCAGCAGCTGTTGGTGTTTTTACCGACAGATATGATACAATATCAACAACGGAATTATCCTTATCGTGTCCAATACCCGATAGTACCGGAATAGGAAATTGAGCAATATGTGCAGCTAAGGCATATGAATCAAACCATCGCAAGTCGGCTTTTGCACCACCGCCACGAATAATTACAACGGCATCAAAATAGTCTTCATATGTAAATATAGCATCGAGGGCTTTTATTATAGAAGACTCCAGTTCAACTCCCTGCATCACTGCAGGAAAAAGGCAGGTGTAAAAAACAACGCCCTGTTCATTTGCATGCAAGTGATTCATAAAATCTTGATATCCTGCCGCATGCGGAGATGAAATTACCGCAATACGCTGAGGAACATCAGGCATATCCAAATCAGCGTTCATTCCAATAATTCCCTCTGCATCTAAACGGGCAAGTACCTCCTGACGTTGACGTTCGTCTTCACCAATAGTATACACCGGTTCAATATCAATAATATTAAGAGACAACCCATAGAGTTCATGGAACTCAACCGTAACACAACACAAAATAGAAATTCCTGCCTGTAATTGTATTCCGGTTACTGTTTCAAAATATGTAGATATCATTGCATGTTGCTGCGCCCACATTGTAGCACGAAGCTTTGTTGAAATATGCTCACTGTTTTTTTGCTTTTCAATAAGGTCTACATAACAATGCCCCTTATAATTTACCGAGTATTCACTTATTTCAGCAGTAATCCAATACGAATTACTTAACTGTTTTTTAATTCCCCACTGTATTTCGCGGGCAAGTTCAGAAAGACTAATATGTGAAGGAAGCGACATATATTATTGTTTCAAGAGAAAAACGTTCATGTTTATTTCTACACAAAAATAGTTATTTTTTAAGGGCTTTTTATACCTTTGAATTTGGTATTTACTCAAAAAAACATGATATCGTCTGAAACTATAGAACAATATATTCTTTCACATATAGATGAAGAACCCGAGCTATTGCAAACAATAAGACGGCAAGCTCACCTCTCGCTTATTCATCCGCGAATGCTTTCCGGGCATTTACAAGGGCGAATATTAAAAATGTTTGTTTCTATGATTAACCCTCAACATGTACTTGAGATTGGCACATATACCGGTTATTCAGCATTATGTATTGCAGAAGGACTTACAGAAGGTGCTTGTTTAGATACCATTGAAATTAATGATGAACTTGAATCAAAAATTACATCTTGGATTTCTCTATCAGAACACAAAGATAAAATCAAACTACATATTGGAGATGCTCTTGAAATTATTCCAAAATTTGACTATCTGTTTAATCTTGCATTTATTGATGGCAACAAACGACATTACATAGAATATTATGAATGCGTACTCAAAAAAATTACTGCAGGAGGATTTATTATAGCAGATAATACTTTGTGGGACGGACATGTGATTAAAGATGATGTTTCTAAAAACGATTTACAAACAAAAGGAATTATTGCATTTAATGCTCATGTTTCTCAAGATTCAAGAGTAGAAAAAGTAATTCTTCCAATACGAGATGGAATAACTATTTTAAAGAAAAAATAATGACACAAATTAACGACAGTTTTACACAAACAATTACAGTACTTGAAAGCCATACGGCAAAGGCTTTGGGCTCAGGAAAACTCGATGTTTTAAGTACCCCATATATGATTGCCTGCATGGAAAATACAGCAATGAAACTTGCAGACGCTTCATTAACATTACCTCAAGATACCGTTGGAACTTTTATTAAAGTTTATCACAATAAAGCAGCCTTAGTGGGAAATAAAATTACGTATACTGCAATAGTTACAGATATTGAAAACAGAAAAATCACATTTAAAATTGAAGCTGTTAATGAAAAAAACGAACAAATAGGAACAAGCATTCACGAACGTTTTATTGTTGACAGTGAGAGGTTTATGAAAAAACTGACCGATTGCGAATAAAAACACATTGGTTTTCTTGACATTATTTACGATTATTCTGTATATTTATGCTGAAATACTCAAAAAATAAAACAACCCGGAATATTGAAGAGGTCTGAGTACTATACGCACTTTTTAATAATCCGCACTCTTCAAGACTTTTAAACACAAATACTATTCTTAATATCGCCTTTCCGGGTTGTTTTTTTTAGATTTTTAAAGCATACAACATAAAAAAAGCTCCGATTAAAAAATCGGAGCTTTTTAGTTGTATATCTACCATATTTCTATTGTAAAATAAGTGCCTGTATTCGTTTTCGGTATTCTTCTTTTGCTAAGACTCCGAGAGTAGCTTCAGGATTTCCGTTTATTGGAGAAAAAACAACCATAGGAATACTTTTTACTTGAAACACATATGATAACTCTTGCTCAACCTGAGTGTCAACTTTATAAAAATCAACTTTACCTGCAAATTCTTTTGCTAAGTCATCAAGTATTGGTTCTAAAATTTTACAAGGACGACACCAATCTGCATAAAAATCTATAACAGCAGGTCGAGTACCTTTATATACCCACACTCCCGGATGTTGAGAATAATCATATATTAATTCTTTAAATTCTGCTGAAGTAATTTTTATTACCTGTCCTTCGGCTTCATTTACTTCTGACTGTTCTGTTTCATACTCTAAATATGACGCTATATCTTCATTAGAAAGACCAGCATTATTTGCTTGAGCTGTTTCAGCAGAATTGCAACTGTATAACACTATAAATAAAACGATACCACCTATTGCTATTATCTTTTTCACGAAATTACTATTTATAATTTGAACATTTTTTTTACAAATATACATTATTATCGGATTAATATCACTAATATTGTGTAAATTTTAATATATTTTTTATCACTTTAGACGCACTTTTATGAAATCACCTTTCAAACATATGACGCTTGAAGATTTTAAAAGAAGCTTTATTACTGAAGAACATTGTCTGCAATTTTTAGCAGAAAGAAAATGGAAAGAAACATATGTTTGCAAAAAATGCGGCAACACTAATTATTGCAAAGGTAAACATCCTCATTCCAGAAGATGCACCAGATGCAAGTATGATGAATCGGCTAAAGTAGGGACAATATTCGAAGGATGTAGATTCCCACTGCAAAAAGCATTTTACATTGCCTTTTTAGTGTGTAATGCACATAAAATATCAATATCAGATATTTCAAAAGAACTCAATTTACGACAAATGACTTGTTGGAGTTTTAAACACAAACTAATTTCATGTGTAAGTGAGAATCCGGAATTAAACAATCAACAAAAAATTGATTTAGAAAAAATTCTTATTCACATGTAATCTCTTTAATTACTCTCTTTTTTTTAATTATTTCTAGACAAAACTTTTATTTTTGCGATTAAATATACTGTAATATATGTCACAATCAATACAATTTTACTCAACTAATGGAAATGCTCCCAAAATATCATTTGGCGAAGCATTATTACAGGGATTAGCTCCCGACAAAGGACTGTACATGCCGGAAATTATTCCCACATTTACTACTCAAGAAATTCAGGCGTTTTCAACACAAACATATCCGGAAATTGCATGTGCAGTATTCTCTAAATTTTTTGGTTCCGACATTCCTGCCGAAACACTCAAAGCTATGTGTATTGACGCATACACATTTGATATTCCGCTTGAGCACGTATGCAATAATTCATACATCATGCGTCTTGATCAAGGTCCAACAGCTTCTTTTAAAGATTTTGCGGGACAAATGATGGGGCGTTTAATGCAATTCTATTTACAACAAACAAACTCCCAAAAATTAATTTTAACTGCTACTTCGGGAGATACGGGAAGTGCTGTTGCTCACGCATTCTATAATCTTTCTAATATTAATGTTGCGGTTTTATTTCCGGAAGCTGAGGTTTCTGAGCGACAAAGAAAACAGATGACAACACTGCATAAAAATATTTGCATTTTAGCCATCTCAGGAAAATTTGATGATGCACAAGCTATGGTTAAAGAGGCATTTTCTGATCCTGATTTAGCTCATCTTGAACTTACGAGTGCAAACTCTATCAATATTGGCAGATTAATTCCCCAAATTGTATATTATATCTATGCATATTCTCGTCTGGCAAAAAACAGTGACGAAAAAATAATTTTCTCAATTCCTTCAGGCAATTTTGGAGATATGATGGGCTGTGTATTTGCTTGGAAAATGGGACTGCCGATAGAAAAAATATTAGTTGCGGTAAATGAAAACAATGAATTTGAACAACTTCTTTCTACCAAAACATACGCTAAAATTGAACCTTCTATAAACTGTGTTTCAAACGCTATGAATGTTGGTCACCCTAGTAACCTTGCTCGACTTATAGAGCTATATAATGGCAATATGGACGAAAAGGGCAACATTCACAGAATCCCTGATTTTGCGGGACTTATCCGCGATTTCTATACCTTTAGTGTAACAGACGAGGAAACAAAACAAACTATAAAACATGCATGGAATACCCACAAAGTGCTTCTTGAACCACATGGTGCTGTAGGATGGAGATGTGTTGAAGAGTATTGCAAAACTGCAAATCATTGCGAATCACAATTACTAGTATCTTTAGAAACTGCTCATCCGGCAAAATTCCCTGATGCAATTATTGAACAAATAGGAATTAATCCTGACCTGCCGCCAAGTTTACAAAACCTTGAAGATAAAGAAGAGAAATTTGAACATTTGTCCGGTGGTTATACTGAATTTAAAAAATTTCTCCTTGAAAATTATGCACGTCCCTGTTAAGAAATAAAAATCAGGGATAGTTTTATCAGCACATATCGTCTTAAAAAATAGACGTATATTTGCAAACATAAAAGAAAGATAACATGGATACTTTTACAAACGGACTACCACAAGAAGGAGAAAATGGATATGTTCGAATTGATAGATACAACGACGAAAAAACAGAAAAACTCTCTCTTTTATACAAATCCGTATTAGAAGAACTAGGAGAAGATTCCGGCAGAGAAGGTCTCGAAAAAACCCCACTTCGTGTAGCTAAAGCCATGCAGTTTTTAACACAAGGATACGAAAGCAATCCACAAGATATTTTGCGTTCTGCCATGTTTAAAGAAGAATATAAACAAATGGTTTTGGTAAAAGATATAGAAATATATTCAATGTGCGAACATCATATGTTACCATTTATTGGAAAAGCTCATGTTGCATATATTCCTAACGGATATATTACCGGACTAAGCAAAGTGGCTCGTGTAGTTGATGCCTTTGCTCGCCGTTTACAGGTACAAGAACGTTTAACCGTTCAAATTCGAGACTGCATTCAAGAAACACTAAATCCTCTTGGAGTTGCGGTTATTATTGAAGCTCACCACTTGTGTATGCAAATGAGAGGAGTACAAAAACAAAACTCTACAACTACAACCTCTGCATTTACCGGAGCGTTTACAAAAAAGGAAACTCGCGAAGAATTTGTGCATTTAGTTGGCACAAAACTTCATTAAATAAAATATGTGAAACTATTAAATTTGTAATACATGAAAAAAGCGTATGTTTTTCCCGGACAAGGGGCTCAATTTGTAGGAATGGGTAAGGATTTGTATGATTCATATCCTCTGGCAAAAGAACTGTTTGAAAAAGCAAATGAAATCTTAGGTTTTAGAATAACAGATATTATGTTTGCCGGAACCGATGAAGATTTAAAACAAACAAAAGTAACTCAACCCGCTATTTTCTTACATTCAGTAATTTTAGCAAAAGTTCTTGGAGAAAGTTTTCAACCACAAGCAGTTGCGGGACATTCATTAGGTGAATTTTCCGCATTAGTTGCTGCAGGTGCATTATCATTTGAAGATGGATTAGTATTAGTTTCTAAACGCGCATTAGCTATGCAAAAAGCTTGTGAGCAAAACCCATCAACTATGGCAGCTATTTTAAATCTTGATGACGCTCTAGTAGAAGAGGTTTGTGCATCAATTGATGAGGTTGTTGTTGCGGCTAATTATAACTGTCCGGGGCAATTAGTTATTTCGGGTTCAAATGCCGGAATAGACAAAGCGTGTGAAGCTCTATTAGCAAAAGGAGCAAAACGTGCACTTAAACTTCCTGTAGGCGGTGCGTTCCATTCTCCACTTATGGAACCTGCTCGTGTGGAACTTGAAGCTGCTATTGCTGCTACTACAATTACAGCTCCTGTTTGTCCAATATATCAAAATGTAGATGCATTAGCTCAAACAGAACCGGCAGTTATTAAAGAAAATCTTATTGCGCAATTAACCGCTCCGGTAAAATGGACACAAACGGTTAAAAATATGCTTGCAGATGGCGTTACTTCATTTACTGAAGTTGGTCCGGGTAAAGTATTACAAGGATTAGTAAAAAAAGTAGATAGAGAAGTTGAAGCAATGAGTGCTGAACTATAGATATTCAAATATTACATAAAAAAAACCGGAACAATATTGTTCCGGTTTTTTTTATGATTTTTTCTTTCTTTTCTTTTTACTATACTGCTCCATTTTTTCTGCTTCTTCAAGTAAATCATCAAGAGATGTAATGCGTGTTCTGGATGTAACAATTGTTTCTGAATAATCTTTTTTTGTAATATCAAGCTTTGTAATTGGTTTCCCGATAAAGGATTGAATTTCATCCAACAGTTCTAATTCTTCAGGACTACAGAAAGAAATTGACACACCTCTATTCATTGCTCGTCCTGTTCGTCCAACTCTATGCACATAATTTTCGGCAACATCCGGTAAATCATAATTAATTACATAATCAATTGCAGGAATATCTATTCCGCGTGCAGAAATATCGGTAGCAATTAAAATTTTACAAACCCCGTCGGTAAAGTCTTTCATTACTTGATTTCGTTCTTGTTGATTTTTATCGCCATGAATTGTTACCGCTTCAATCCCAACTCGTTGCATTGCGTTTTTAACTCGCTCGGCACGAACCTTTGTACGCACAAACACCAATATTTTATTCGATTCATGCTCAGAAATAAAGCGTTCCAGAAAAAAGCGTTTATCATCCATTTGCACATACGTAACAAAATGATCTACATTTTTAGACACCGGGTCTTTGGGTGAAATTTGTATGCGAACCGGCTTAGAAACAAGAGAATACGCAAGTTCTTTAATTTCAGGATTTATTGTTGCACTAAAAAAAAGTGTTTGTCTATTTCTTGGCAAGAATCGTATTAATTGTCTAATATCATTAATAAATCCTAAATCAAGCATATGGTCGGCTTCATCAAGAATTACAATTTGCAAATCATCAAAATTCACAAAACCCTGACTCCGTAAATCAAACAATCTACCCGGCGTAGCAATAAGAATATCTACACCTTTTTTTAATTTAGAAATTTGATAATCCTGCTCAACTCCGCCAAATAATCCTAAAACAGAAATATCGGTATGTTCGGCAATACTATTAAAAACCCGAGCTGTTTGAATAACCAATTCCCGTGTAGGTTCCATAATAACACAAAAAATATTGCGAAACCTTCTTGTATGTGAATTTGCAAGAATAATATCTACAACAGGAATTGCAAATGCCGCTGTTTTTCCGGTACCTGTTTGTGCTATAGCAAGCACATCCTCCCCTTTTAAAATAGAAGGGATTGCTTTATACTGAATATCAGTAGGTTTTACATAACCCAATTCAGCTAAATTTTTCTTTATTTGGGGATTAATTTGATATTTTTGAAATTTCATGGTCTCAACATTTCTATAGGATTCATATCCTCTACCTTACTGCAAAAGTAGGTCATTTTTAGGATTTTCTATATATGAGAATCTGTTTTCTGAGTAATCTATCAATATTCCGCACTACCCTGTGCAAAAAATAATACAGCAAGCAAGTCAAGCAAATAGTAAACACACAAGAAAAATAATGTAAAATCTCTAACGAAATAAGGTTAATACATACATTTTTATACCTTTGCAATCAAAATTTGAACAGAATGAGTATAGCAAATATTCTAAAAAACTCGACAAAATCTTTATTTTCATTTGAAATTTTACCCCCCTTAAAAGGGAAAGGGATTGAGGTTATATATAATACGGTTGATCCTCTTATGGAATTTAATCCGAGTTTTATTACCATTACCTCTCATCGCGAACAGTATGACACTGAGCACAAACGCGTTCGTCGCCGTCCCGGAACGGTTGCCATTGCAGCTGCTTTAAAAAACAAATATCATATTCCTGTTGTTCCTCATATATTATGTGGCGGATTTACTAAAATTGAAACAGAATATGTATTAATTGATTTGAATTTTTTGGGAATAACGGATATTCTTGCCTTACGTGGAGATGCCCTTAAAACTGACAGCGAGTATAAGCCTGAACCTGACGGAAATGCATATGCGGAAGATTTATTGAAGCAAATTTCTGATATGAATAAAGGAAAATATTTAGATGACACGGATTTTAATCAATCTACTCCAACACAATTTTCGTGTTCTGTTGCAGGATATCCGGAATTGCATTATGCTTCTCATGATGCTGAAACCGACATTGCCTTTTTAAAAAGAAAAGTGGATGCCGGTGCAGAATATATTATTACTCAAATGTTTTTTGATAATACAGCATATTTCCAATTTGTTGAAAAATGCCGAAAAGCAGGCATTACTATTCCAATAATTCCGGGCATAAAACCTATTGGATTTAAATCTCAAGTTACCGTATTACCTGAGTTATTCCACATTACATTACCCGAAGAACTTTCAAAAGCTCTCCATGCATGTAATACTGATGAGGAAGCTCGAAACATAGGAACAGAATGGGCTATTATGCAGGCAAAAGAACTCGCACAACACAATGTGCCAAGCATTCATCTTTTCACCTATAGTTCATCTCAACAATCAGTAGAAATTGCTAAAGCCGTTCTGTAAATGATTTCTGTTCAAAACATTGCTGTTCGTTTTGGTGGGTTCACCTTGTTCGAAAATATCTCTATAATGATTACCGAACAAGATAAAATTGGATTAGTTGGACGAAACGGTGCCGGAAAATCAACATTTTTAAAACTTATAGCCGGCATAGAAAAACCTTCGGAAGGTGAAGTTGTTATTCCTTCTGATTATAAAATAGGGTACCTAGCTCAACAAATGAAAGTAGCTGATGGAAAAACCGTAATGGATGAAGTACTTACTGCTTTTGAAGAAATTCGAAATATTCAAAAAAAACTAGAGTATTACAACGAACAACTCATTCAGAGAACAGATTATGAGTCAGACGAATACATGAGTATTATTCAGCAGGTTGCGGAATTATCTGAACAAATGGCGGTATATGGTTCAGAAACAATAGAAGGCGATTCTGAACGAATGCTTATGGGTTTAGGTTTTGAGCGAAAAGATTTTAATCGCCCAACTTCTGAGTTTAGCGGTGGCTGGAGAATGAGAATTGAATTAGCAAAATTACTCCTCAAAAAGCCGGATATTTTATTATTAGACGAGCCCACAAACCACTTAGACATTGTTTCTATAGCATGGTTAGAGCAATTTCTACAACAATATAAAGGTATTATTATTCTAATTTCTCACGACCGTGCCTTTTTAGATGCAATTACTCAAAAAACCTTTGAAATAAGCATGGCTAAATTGAGTATATATCCTGCATCATACTCAAAATATCTTATTTTAAAAGATGAGCGATTTCTGCAACAAAAAGCGGCGTATGAAAATCAACAAAAAATGATTACCGAAACAGAAAAATTTATAGAACGATTCCGATATAAAGCAACAAAAGCTGTTCAGGTTCAATCGCGTATTAAACAATTGGAGAAAGTTGACCGATTGGAAATTGAAAAACAAGAAACCGGCTCATTACGTATATCATTCCCTCCTGCTCCACGTTCGGGATCAGTGGTATTAAAGATATCTAATCTCACAAAAAAATATGGAAATCACACGGTATTACATGAGGTTGACCTTACCGTAGAGCGAGGTCAAAAAATTGCATTACTCGGAAAAAACGGAGAAGGAAAATCAACCTGTATAAAAGCAATTCTTAACGAAATTGCATATGAAGGCAATGTTACTTTAGGTCACAATGTAGAAGTTGGATACTTTGCTCAAAATCAGGATGAAATTCTCGACAATTCTCGAACGGTATATGAAACACTTGATGCAATTGCAGTTGGTGATATTCGCACCAAAATACGAGATATATTAGGTGCTTTTTTCTTTAGTGGCGAAGATGTAGATAAAAAAGTAAGTGTACTTTCCGGTGGAGAAAGAAATAGATTGGCAATGGCAAAGCTTATGCTGCAACCTTATAATCTATTAATTCTTGATGAGCCGACAAACCATCTCGACATTCAATCAAAAGCTATCTTAAAAGAAGCTCTCAGCAAATATGATGGCACACTCATTTTTGTATCGCACGACCGTAATTTTTTAGAAGGACTCACAACCCATATTTATGAGGTTAAACACACCAAAGTAAAAGAAGTTATTGGAGATCTTTCGGTATATCTTTCTAAAATTAAGCACGAAGAGTTACAAGAGCAAAAAAAACCAAGTGTAAAAGCAAAAAATACTGAGCAGAAAAACCTACATGAATCTAAAAAAGAACAAGAGAAAGAAATTCGTAAAATAAAAACTGCTCTTTCTAGAACTGAACAAGAAATAGAGGGAAAAGAGCAAGAAATACATACGCTTAACACCTTATTTATTGAACAACCCGAAGAAGCATCAGCAGAACTATACGCGAAACATTCTTTACTGCAAACACAAGTGGAATCACTTACGCAGGAATGGGAAACACTGGTTGAAAAACTTTCGGAGCTTGAAGCTGAATAAACCGCAGTTCGATTATAGTTGTAAATGAGAGCATACAACAATAACCGAACTGCAGTTAAAAACGAGTTATCGAATTATATTAACCGTTCCAAATTGATTTTTACCGAATAAACTTGAACCCGACCAGGTACTTCCGTCTCTAAATTGGGCTTCTATTTTCCAAATATAAGAGCCAGATGGCAAGACCTTTCCATCAAACTTTCCATCCCATTCGCCAATAGGATTACCATTATCAGTAACACCTTCTGTGTACCACACAATATTTCCCCATTGGTCAAATACCCACATTTTAAATGTCTCAAGATTATATCCAACCGGCTTAAAGGTTCTCACTCCTTCGGCAGGATTAAACGGACTGAATGCATTTGGAATATGCAGTCCATATGATATTTTTACATATACTTCATCATGATATGAATTTCTACATCCATAATCATCTATTGCACGCATACTTATAGAATATAATCCAAACTTATAGCGAACAGTAAATGAGGGTTCATTTTGCAGCACATTAGACTCAGATCCCGAAATGCCATAATCCCAATAATAATTTACCGGCACTTCTATCTGCACATCGCCTTTACTTATTATTTGGGGTTTAGAACTATTCACAAATCGTATTAACCCTTCTTCTCCTGCATTCTCTGTTGTGAACATTACATCAGGTAATGGGGCTATAGCTACTCCCAGAGTGCTTATTCCCATACAATTATATTGATTGGTTTCAATAATCCTAATCGTATCTAATCCTGCATGACTCCAGTCTATAGTTCTATTATGATTAGTAGCTGTTTGGGCTCCTCCTTGACCAATTTCATATGAAATATGATTTCCACTAATTTGCCAATTATAAGAACTAGTGGTATTTGGTGTTTGAATGGTGTATGTATGTGAACTACCAACACAAACCTTATCTCTACCAAGTATTACGGGCTCTGGAATTGGACTTACAATTACCGTAAAATCCTTAATTTCACTCATACAGTTATCTATAGTTTGACTGATATGATAGGTGTACTGACCCGGCTCTGTTATATTTGGATTACATTGAGTTTTATCTAGACAATTATCAATAATTGTTTTATCGCTTCTATACCAGATAAGGTTAAACCCTCTTACAACTTCAAGCGTAATTGGGTTACCGTCATAACAAAACTCTGTTTGTGCAATTTGCGGAACAACCGGTTGTGCTTTAATTTGATAGCGTAAAAGTGTAGAGCCACTTGCTCCGGAACAACCCTCAACTGATGCAGTAGCATAAAAATTAGTAATTCCCGGCATTTTCACATATTCATGAGGAACAACAAGCGTTGTTCCTTGTCCCAAAAACACCCCATTCTCTGTAGTCCACGTAATTGTTTCATGCGGATTATTTTTTTGAACTTCTAAGATTGCCGGAGAATCTGTTTGACAAATTGCGTTTTCATGCAATACTTGACGAACAATAATTGGAGGTTGCGGTCCGGCAACAACGCGTACAGATTTTGGTCTTCGTTCACTTTCGCAATTATTAACAACTTGAGTTGCATAAAATACATGTTCACCAATTGCAAGATTTGAAGGATTAAAAAATCTTCCGTTAAAAATTGGTGTTTGGGAATCAATACTTGTATACCAACGAATTGTACCGCCTTCTTGTGTTCGTAAGGACACTTGATCTCCTTCGCAAATTTGAATATCCGTTTGTGGTATAATGTTTACCATGAGCGGACGGGCATTTACGGTTAAACTTGCTTCAGCTGCTTGACTTTCGCAATTATTACTTATTTGTGTAACATACACGGTTTGTGTTTGTTTTACCGTTGGCGTATAGGTGTTTGTATTTGAAGCAATAGACGTAAGCAAATCACTATCGCTATACCAATGAACGGCACCAGTTGTGCCGGTAACTGTTAAAGAAACGATATCATCATACTCACAAATACTTTGATTAGCAACTATTGGACGAGATGGAATTCCAAATACGGTAATTTCTCTGGTTCCTCTGATACTAGTACAGTTTAGTGCCGTTTGACTTGCTTCAAAGATATATATTCCCGTAGCAAGATTTGGTCGTAACAACTGAGTGCCGGACCCAATAGAATTTGGATTTCCTTGAATATACCATTCAATATTTTGCCCGCTTGTTGAAAGAGAAACTGTTTCTCCATAACAAATATTATCTCCTGACAGTATAGGAGTGGCAGGAATAGGATTAACCACTACAACAGTTTCTGTAGGTTCACTTACACAGACAGCTTCATGTATTGTCCATATCGTATGTGTTCCTTCTGTGAGATTATCCATAGTATACGTATATCCACTGTGAACAGAAGGATTAACAGAAGGATTTGCGGTATACCAATTTACAATCCCGCTGCTTACCTGTGCAATTAAGGTGAGCGATTCGCCTACACATCTAGCTTGGTTACCCTGCACTACCGGAGACAGAGTTTCGGTTTCCTGAACAGTAATTTTTGCACGAACACCTTCACATGTGCCATCAAATTGTGCAACATAAAACTCTACAGTTCCTGTTTGTGTAAATACCGGACTATATGTGCTTCCTGTATGGATAATGGTATTCAAATCAGGTGCTTGATACCATCGTATAGTTTCTGTTCCTGTTGCTTCTAAATCTATTGCAACGTCTTTACACGCAGTAACAATCGGCTGAGCGACCTGTGGTGCAGGGAGCGGACAGTCAAT